>ERZ1026868.20-NODE-20-length-145569-cov-6.578041_pt1 | contig 145569 bp, 126 predicted proteins | sample MGYA00380164_ERZ1026868 | MGnify/ENA primary metagenome ERZ1026868 (study PRJEB33269, sample SAMEA4719800) | human gut metagenome | biome: human-associated habitat; feature: organic feature; material: feces | place: Cameroon | collected 2013-10 ...
CAGGTGCGACGATCTGCTCGCCCTCTGCATAGGAATTAACGTCGCCGTAGGCTGCTCCGTCAACAAGGAATGTTGCACTATGCGACGGCTTCGCAACGCCGGTGACGGTAACATTGTCAATTAGCAAATCAGATTGAGCTAAGCCGCCTTCAGGAATATAGTGATAGAATATGATTCTTATTGAGTCACAGCCCGTATATTCATCAAGGTCGATCGTCTCTCTCATAAACTCGTTCGTCGTGAGCGTATATGTATGCTTTTTCACTCCCGCAAGTGCCGACACTATATTATTTGCCGTTAATTTCTCACTGCCGGTGTAAATATAAACATCATATGTTTCAGCATATGCATCGCTGCTTGACGATCCAGCATACCAGTCAAGTTGCAAACGGTAATCCCCCGAAACAGCTATAGCAGGGCTTATGGCATAGTTTTGAGGATTATATTTCACCCATCTGTAAGAATACGAAATTAAGCTTTTTTGTCCACCATATGAGTATGATGAAGTAACAGACCATGTCGATTTATCGCCATCCGCATCAACAAAGCTCCATTCAGAAACATCATCTTCAAAGCCATAAAAAGTTTGTGAAGAATTACTATATGAGGCATCTATAGAAATGTCGTCAAGCATTAAGGCATGTAAATCTGTGCAATCATGGTGACGAAACACTAACCGAATTGTTTTTCCTCTATATGCGCTAAAATCAATGCACACCTGTTCGTATTTGCCACCATTTTTAATAGTTTCAGAATAAACTTTTTCCAATTCTGGTTTTACATCATCAATTCTTAAAAAGTCATCACTACCGCTATAAACATACACAGTATAATGCTCATTAAATGCATATGAATTTAGTGCTTTTCTGTACCAGCTTATGGTTAGAATATCTTTGTCACTTATTTTTTTGTTTGATATCTCTATAGCTGGACTTACTGCATAATTATCTGGCGTTCGGTTAGCCGACCGTGAAGCAAGCAAAAAGCTTCCACTGTGCGCTTCATAGCCACTATCCTGAGCATTAAACAAGCTCCAAGTATCAGAATCATTGTCACCATCAAAGAATCTCCATCCCGCAATGCCATTCTCAAAATCTTCTTTCCATATCGTTTCAGAAGTTTTAGCAAATGTTCGCATAAACGGTACTATAGACAAAACAATACTAATGGCTACAACAAAACAAATCGTTTTTTTAATTTTCATTTGTTTCTTCCTCCATACTTACGATTTCTTGGTTTTCGACTTTGCGGATTCTTGTTAAAACCTTACCAACTTCTTTTTCGCCAAGTTTTATATGCCATTCCCTGCAGTCATAAAAATCGCCATCAATTTCCATACTTTTTATAACATCACTATCAGAAGAACTGCAATCAAAATTAGTGGTGTATGCTTCTGCGTTTTTAGAGTCGATATACTTTACTCGAATGTTATCCTTTGGGCTGTCATCCCCGTATATTTTTTTCTCATCTTTAATCCAAACGACTTCAACTTTTGTTTTATCCGGAACGATAATTGTAATTGTTGTCTCAGCTTCCACCTTTACACCATTTCTGGTAGCTAGTAACTTCACAAGACCGCTCCCCCCTTGAATATTGTTGGACATAACTTTACAAGAATTACCTTCTTTGCTAATAGGCTGTAGTCCTTCAAATGACCACTCATATTCCCATCCATCAGTTGGTTCAACGTTGGCAACAATTTCAAGACTATCACCAAAACTATACATTTCGCCTGAGTAACCACGCCTTTCAGATTTTTTTCGTTCAAGCGTAACTTTCAACTGATTTACATTAACATCATATGTCGCCGTTTTGCCATTATAGTTTACCGTAATTTGCTTCGTATCCATTCCGATTACTTCAGGAGAAACAGTATAGTCGCTTATTGTTCCACCGGATTCTGAGCCGTTATATTTAGCAGTTACCACTAATCCGGCAGTATCAACCTTATCTCCCGGATAATAACTCTTCTTGGCATTAGCGGCATTAACACTTATACTTTCAAGAGTTCTGCCGGACACATAAAACATTATAGAATCGGTATACTTTTTTTCGTTATATTTTAGTGTAACTGTTAACGTTCCTTGTCCTTGAGTACCGGCCATAATCTCGCAGCTTTCATTATCACTTTTCTTCAAAGAGATATTACCATCACATTTCCAAGTGATTTCTCCTCCGGATTTCGGTGATCTTGTGGAGATTTTTACAGTTTTAGTGGCGCCCTCAACGATTGAATAGGCGTTGCTTCCGGAAAGCTCTATACTTGGGCTTGACGCATTTACCTTAAATGTTGCAGTATAGCCACTATAGGTTACAGTTATAGTATTATCGCCTGCCTTTTCAATCTTTTCAGGGCTTATGCTATATCCTGTCGTAACTTTTTCCGATTTTCCATCAGAATAAGTTTTTTTCAGTTCAAGACCTGAGGTGCTTATAGTATCACCGATATAGTAGCCTTTCATCTTATCCGGATTATTGCTGATTCTAATACCGGTAACAGATTTTGTAGCTTTAACTGTAATTTTACACTCATTTTTGAAGCTACTGCCACCGACCTTAATTGTCGCCGTGATGGTCACTGTGCCTTCCCTCACGCCGGAAACAACACCCTTTGCATTAACCGTTGCAACATTATTATTGCTTGAATGCCAGGAAACCTCCTGCCCCGACGGCCTTGTTGTCGCAGAAAGAGAGATTGTATCACCGACAAACATCTCCCTTGTCGATGCGCTGATTGTAACACCGGCATCCGCGAATTCAACTCTGACTGTAGTTGCTGCTCCTTTATATGTTACTTTAATGTCATAGAAACCGGTTTTTTCGCTTGTAGTCATACTGAGTGTAAAGCCGTTTGAAATCATCTGCTCTTTGCCGTTAGAGTATTTCACCTTGATCTTCATACTCGACACATCTATATGCTCGCCGACATAGAGCTGCGTGGGGTATGTGCCGTCAACAACAGATATTGACTCGATTTTGGGTGCGGTCACTTTAACCGTACAGGGGTGGCTCGGCTCCACGCCGGAAATAGAGGCTTTTATAGTAGCCGTGCCTTCTGAAACGGCGGTAACAACTCCGTTGCTGTCAACCGTCGCAACTTTTGAATTGCTTGAGCTCCATTTTATGCTTTTGGCCGTTGCATTTACCGGATCGGGTGTAGCTGTCAGTCTGGAAGTCTGACCTTCCTCCAAGCTCAAGGTGGTTTCGCTCAAGATAACATTGTCGGCTTTTATTTCTTTCTCCGTAACCGTGACCGTGCAGGTTGCGGTAGCCTTATCACTTCCAATCCTTGCCGTAGCGGTTATAACTGCCGAACCCGCGGAAACCGCAGTAACATTGCCGCCGCTGACCTTGGCAACCTTTTCATTTGAGCTGCTCCAACTGAGGGTTGCCCTCTCCGGCGTGACGGTAGCGGTTATTTCGCTGCTGCTGCCAACAGCAATATAGGTATTTGTCAAACTCAGGCTGACCGAAACGCCGTTGACCCTAACGGTAACGCTCGCCGTCTTGGTAACGCCGCCCTCCTGGTATGTCATGGTAATGCTCTGAGTGCCCGACTTGCTGAAAGAGGCAGTCTGAGAGCAGGTACACGCGGAGGTGACATCTTTGCTGGCGCCGCTGCCGTAATAGGCAACGATCTTCATACCGGAATCGTCAAAATAATCATCAATGTTATACTCCGTTTTGGACGGCTTTGACTCAACAGCAATACGCACAAGAGTTGTTGCGTTGGCATCATCAACGTTGCCAGTTCCGCTGAGGGTCACGATAACCGAGCTCTTCATCTGCACCACCTGACCCGATACAGGCTCCTGTGAAAGCACCTGATCCTTAGGCTTATCGCTCTCTCTGTATTCAAAGGTACAGTTAAGCCCGACAGCCTGCATTGCGGCTATCGCTGCCTTTTTATCCTTACCGACCACATTCGGCACGGTAACTTTTTTGCCCTCGGAAACAGTAAGAGTAATTTCGGAGCCGAGCTTTACCGCCGTGCCGGGAGCTATGCTCTGAGCCATAACGGTGCCGACGTCATAGATTTCGCTCTCCTGCCCTTTGGTATATACTTTCAGGCCTAAAGCTTGCAGATCTGCCTCAGCAGCCTCGATCTTCCTCTCAACAACATTCTTGACAACGACCGTCATTGCGCCCCTGTTTACCGTGACGATAACGGTATCTCCCTTATGTACCTTCTCGCCTTTAACCGGGGATTGAGCAACAACTTCATTCTCAGGCAGAGCTTCGTTATAAACAAAGTTCATACCTATATAAAGATCTAACGATCTAAGAGTTGTTTTTGCGTCGGGAAGCTTTTTTTCAATAAGGTTGGGAACGACAACTTCAACGGAAGTATCTATACCCTCCCTACCTGTACTGACTTCAAGAGTAATTTCGGTAATAACTTTCTCAAGCTGCGCACCGGCCTCTTCACTCTGCGAGATAACATAGCCGGGCGCAATTATATCGTCGCCTTTCTCAACGAATTTAACCTTAAAGCCTTCCTTTTCGAGCTCAGCCTGAGCTTCTTCCTTTAGAATGCCGACGACATCTGGAACCGTGCCCATGCCGTGGCCGTCACTCTTCGTAACGCTGACATAGGAATTGATATTCGCCACATTATAAGCATCGGGATCCTGTAGCAAGATAAGATCCATAGACAGAGTGTCACTCACAACTCTGTCGGAAATCATATAATTAAGCTCATACTTTTTGAGCTTTTTCTCTGCTTTTTTCTCTGTGAAACCAACGATATTCGGGACAATAGTCTGCCCGTCCGGAACATAATACTGATATTCCAGACCTGATTTTGGGCCTATAACTCCGGCGGCGAGCAACACGCAAAGAGCAATTACAGCCGCAAGACCCGAGGGTATACCGATCTTAGCCCAAAGAGGCCATGTAAGCGGGTCTATCTTTTTGATACTGCTTTTCCTGCGCTTGACGGGCTCCTCGCTGGTAAGCTCGCCCGCGAGAGAAATCATATCGGGAGTTCTGTCCTCAATTCTGACGTTAAGCGCATTATATATGGCGTTCTCCCTACGCGGATCGATATTCTTGACATACTTACGGATGGGCTTGAGCATATCTTTATGATTTTTTTCAAACTGAGCGCGCCTCTCCATTGCATCGGGCGGGGTCTCGCCTGTTATCATTTTATAAAGGCATGCGCCGACGGAATAAACATCCGTATGCGGGCCCTGATCGCCCCTGCTCCTATATTGCTCCTCAGCAGAATAACCGGGTTTGATTATAACCGTAAGGCTTCGGCTTCTTGAAGTGGTGGCATACCGAGAAGCGCCGAAATCTATTAGCTTAACTTCACCTTTGTTTGTGAGAAAAATATTATCGGGAGCTATATCACGGTGAATAATTCCCTCGTCATGCACGCGGTTAAGGGACTCGATTATCGGCATGAGCATCTGAATAGCTTCCTCGACCGGGATAGTCTTTTCCCTCTCGAGACGCTGAGAAAGCGTTTCGCCCTGAAGATACTCCATGACAATATAGGCTGTGCCGTTTTCGCTGAAGCTGTCAAAAATTTTAACAATTCCGTTTTCGTTGCGGAATTTCGCCAGTCTTTTTGCCTCATCGACAAATTTCTCCATGCCATCGTTAAACTGCTTAGCCTTGTCGCCCGAAAACACCGTAACCTGAGTCTGCCCAACCGCTCTTGTTGAAAATTCACTTGGCAAATACTCTTTAATTGCCACTTTTGTCTGCAAAACGGTATCCCATGCAAGGTAAGTAACGCCGAAGCCGCCATAACCTATAACTTTACCGATAATATACTTATCATGCAAAACCATACCGGGGTACATATGAAGTGCATTCTCAACTTCAATGTTTGTGGTATATCCGCAGAAAGGACACACGTCATATTCCTTCGAATACAATTCCATGCACCCAAAACAGCGACGCTGCCCATCTTTCTCAAAAGCTGTGCCTTTACTGTGTTCATTTACAAAAAGCCTCTGCGTCAAATCGCCGTGCACCCCCGACTTGCCGCCGGTGCTTTGCTTTTTTTGACTGCTCATTTAATAACCTCCCACCCAAGCATTACTTGCTCTCTTTTAGCGTTAAAATAATATTTGTTCCTGCTTCTACAGACGTATTTGGTTTTATATTTTGTGTCTCAACAACAGCATCCTCTGAAATTGTAGCAGTATAGCCATCAATGCTGCACGAAAAACCGCTTTTCCTTAAAACTTCACGCGCTTCATAATAGGCCATATTCTCAACATTCGGCACATCGGTGCTATAAAAAGAGCTTACCGTAAGCGTTATTTTTTCGCCGGAATCTACAGACTCACCGCCCGACACGCTTTGATCTATAACTGCGCCAGCCGCCACGGCAGAGGAGCTGTTGTATTTCACATCGACCTCAAGTCCGTTTGCCTCAAGCATCGCTTTGGCATCATCAACAGAAAGATACATAACATTAGGAACCACCGTTTTGTTTTGAGTTTTATTTACCTTAACGTTTATGATCTCGCCGGCATGTCCGCTTTCACCGGCATTCGGATATTGATATGTCACAACACCGTCGCCGACAGCGGAGTCATATGTAAATCCGCTTATCGCCAAAAACATAGCGCCTTGACGCATAGTTTCCAAAACTTCATCATATTTCTTTCCTACGATATTCGGTATATATATCTCCTGCGATGTCGCTACCGACTCATTCCCATTGCTAACAGTTAGTGTAATTTCGCTGCCTGCATCTAATAACTCCCCCGAAGCAACCGACTGGTAAAACACCACCCCACGGGCATACAGAGAGTTCGATTCTTCTCTTGTAGTGACCTTAAAGCCGCAGGTCTCAAGGATAAGCCTTGCACTATCAACGCCAAAGCCGGTAAAGTCTCCTACTGATTCTTTCCTACTGCCTGCACTGAGTACCAGTTCAATGCTGCTTCCGTACGGTACAAGACTTCCAACATCCGGGAACTGCGAAACAACAGTATCTGCATTTATAGAATTACTCTGCTTCTTATAAGCAATAACAATATTCAGCCCCAACTTGTCAAGTGATTTTTGAACATCTGTCAGGTTCTTTGACACCACATTAGGAACGCAAACGTCATCAATCGGGACACTATAGCTCTTAAATTTAACCAACTCCGTATTTTGATTACCGATAATTGATATTGCCACTGTCGATAACATAAAAACCAGCGACAGCAGTGCCAAGGCCTTCATAAAGACGATTGATTTGGGGTCACCGCCACTTTTGACTGTAACTTTTCTCAGCTTTACACTCTCACAATATAAAAACTCTTCGGCAAAATCGGAAACGCTCGCCGTTCTGTCCTCCGCATCAATGTTTAGTGCATTTGCAAGAGCATTAATCTGACCCTTGAGCATATCTTTTAAAAGGTTTAGCTGCTGTCTTATTGGGTCTTTACCGGTCGTTTCAAGTTTAATTCTCCTTTCAAGAGAATTAACAGGAGTAACCCCGGTCAGCATTCTGAGTATAACTGCTGCAAGGCCGTAAACATCGGCTCGCTCATCAATCCGCTTTAGATCACCATACATTTCTTCCGGTGCATATCCGTCATCAGCAATCCCATCGTTATATCGATAGCACTCTGCAAGCGAGCTCTTGCCAAAGCTACGATTCAGCAATTTAATTCCGCCCGCATTATTCAAATATATGTTGCGCGGTGCAAGACCAAATCCTTGCATTCCAATCTCGTGGATATATCCCAATGTATCAAGCAGTTGCCTTATAACACCGATAGAGTCCTGATAAGTCAAGCACATATTGCCCTCAAGATATTCCTCGAGCGAAACCCCTTCGATATATTCTGTTACAATATACGCCGTACCATTTTCCTCGAATATGTCAAGAATTCTGACGATCTCATTGCATTTCATAGATGATACAGATATAGCATCTTCAATAAAACCGGAAATTCCAATCTCATAATCGTTAGATTTCGCGTCAGAAAACGGAGCAACAATGCCATCCTCGCTTCGTCTGTAAGCAAGAAAGGACGGCAGATATTCTGTTACCATAACTCTTTGCCCTGTTAAACAGTCTTTAGCGATATATATCACAGTATAACCGTCATAATCCAATGATTTCCCTATCAGATATTGTTCATTAATTACCGTGCCGGGAATTATGAAATTCCCGTTTTCGACTGTTGAATCAGCCGGGAATCCGCAAAAAGGGCATTGTTGACTTGTTGCAACATATGACTTCATGCACCCCATGCAATATCTCTGTCCGATCATTTCAGGCTTAAAACTAACTTTATCTTTCTCAAACAGTTGAACGGTATGCTCATCTCTATAGCTTTTCAATCGTTTGTCCATCTCTGCCTCCCATTTTCAAATAGCAGATATGAATTTTTTACGCAAACACACATGCTTTTATCATGTCTTTTATAAAGGCAAGATCGCCGATAGTATCCGACCATCGCGCAAATGATTCTTTATTTATCGGAAGGGAGCGTGACATATCACTCTTGCCATAAAGTGTTGACTGTGCTTTATCGGTAAGGAAATAATCAAGCAATCTTACCGATGCTGCATTTTGAGCATCATCGCCGGGCCAAACACTCCACAAATCTCCGTATGTACAAGGGATCTCCGCTACATCTATTCTGACATATTGGGGCTGACCGGCATTCGAGTTAAGCTTCATCATATTTCTGATATCGTAATATTCTGAGCTGTCAGAAAAATAAAATGCTGCATCACCATTCATGAATTGCTCTTTTGTTCCCCTAATTATGTTTTCCTCTACGCCCTTATTAAACATACGGGTAAATGTATCATTCATGTCATTATTAATGACGATTTTACTGTCCTGACCGATATAGTTCTCTATATCTTTAAAAGACGAAACTGTGTCTGACTCCAAATGCACATATTTTGTATTCACATAAAGAACAGGCACGTTAAAGCTCGTAGGCATCTGTTTGTGATTCTCAAACAAAGAATCATATTTATTTAAGAAGTAGCAAGTATTGGCGTTGTTATTAGACAGCAACCTTACAAGAAAATATAGGCCACTCTGAGAATCTGCCGGATATATTACATCGCTCAAATCATATGCGCCTTCAAGAGCCGTATACGACAGATCATTACTTATAAACAAATTCGGTGCTTTGCCGTTTTTTATCGCTTCGTCGAGCTTTGTATAATATTCCGACTCCGGAATGCTGCTAATATTAACCTTAACCTCTTTATATTCATCACAAAAAGCCTTAACAAGTGACGTATAAGCCTCGTCGGTTTTATCTCCGTCAACACCGGGATACCATATTGTGATGGCTGCCGGCTCCAATGTAACATTCTCATTCTGCTTTTTAACATTTGCAAAAAACAGCGTAGCGACACCGGACAGCACTAAAAGCAGCGACATAATGCCGACAAATCTCTTGGTCTTTTTAATCCTTTTTTCCTTTTTTATAGAAACTACTTTGATTTCTTGTTTCAGTGATTTTTCAAATTCATCAACGCTGTTAAATCTCAGATGTGGCTCGATAGCCATCGCTTTTAGAATACTGTCACTTACATATTGAGGAATTGAAGGATCGAGTTTATTGGGCTCTACTAAAATATCCTTTATCTTTCTGTTTGTGGATTCGTCCGGTTTTACTCCGGTCACCATATAATACAGAGTAGCACCAAGGGCATAAATATCTGTTTTGGGGCCCTGATCGCTTATCTGTTCATACTGCTCCGGCGGCGCAAATCCCGGCTTTAATATTATAGTGAAATTTTTAACCTCTTCGGACGAAAACCTTGCTGCGCCGAAATCTATCAGCTTTATCGTACCGTCATTACACATAAAAATATTGTCGGGGCTTATATCCCTATGGATAATCTCGTTCTCATGAACGTCTTTAAGAGCATTGCCTATGGCCATAATGATCTCTATACTTTGGTCAAGAGGAAGTTTGCCTCCATTGCTCTCCATATACTCGCCCAAAGTGCACCCATCGAGGAACTCCATAATAATGTAGGCTGTATTGTTTTCTTCAAGATACTCATATACATTTACGATATTTTTGTGAGTATTGAATTTTGTCATGTTTCTGGCTTCATCAATAAAACGAACCAGTCCATACTCAAACTCTTTCTTTTTGACGCCCGAAAACATAATAAGCTGACTGGTGCCCGGAGTTCTGTTAACAATACCGCTCGGATAATACTCTTTAACAGCTACAACCGACTCAAGTTTTTTATCCCACGCTTTATATGTAATTCCAAACCCGCCGAAGCCCAGCACATTACCTATAACATATCTGTTTGCCAGTACCATTCCGGGGGTAAGGAAATACGGCTCTTTTGCCGGTGCGTCTGTGTAATAACCGCAATAAGGACATATGTCATATTTGTCATCATACATCCTGAAGCATCCGCCGCATCTTGTTTTCATATACTCCACTCCTAGATAAATTGGTTAGTCATATTTTTCCCACGAAAATTTATCGCTCACAAGGCGTAAAAAAATGAATTCACTTTCACCGAGGGTTATTTTGTCATAGTCTTCAAGCTCCCTAAAAGTCATCAAGAACTCATCGTTGACATAAGTAAGACCGCTGCTCTCCCCTGCCTGTATAAAGAACTTCTTTTGGTGGGGCTCAAACGTGATCGCTGCATGTTTTTCTCGTGAGACGCTCTTCTCCTGAGCAAGAGCTATATTCATGCTTTGAGATCTTCCGATATTATTTCTTCCCGACTGTATATTAAAACTTTCGCCCTTATATTCGCCTTTAACACAAACGATCCATCCGACAACCGGTTCAATTGAGTTCGAAAAATTGTAGTATGCAACCGTCTTCTGATCCGAAATATTGGTTGTCGAATCAGCCTGCTTTACAGCCTCCGCAATTGAACTGCTTACAGGAGTATCAACAGTCGCTACCATTGGAGCTGCGTTTGCGGTGGCAGGCGCTGCAGTGTTTGGGGACGCTTCTTGCGGTTCTTCAATCAACGGTTTATTTTCAATTATATTTTTCTCCTCACGAGCTGTTTCATGCTCAACAGGCTGCTCAGCTATCGCTTCCGAAACATGCTTGCTGTGTGTGATTCCTTTTTCCTGTGCTAACTCTTCATCGTCCGCATAGACAAAATCTTCAGTTCCCTCAGATACCGCTTTTATCAAGGAAGTGTCTTTTTTGAAAGAGCGTCCGCTGTGTTTCCGCGATTGTCCGATTACATTTCCCGAATCAGCGCTCTCACTTTCGCTGTGTCGTTTATTTTTTCCGAACAAAGACGATATCTTCTTTGAAGTTTTCGGGTGCTCCGTCTGCATTCTTTGAGACTGCGTAATCGGATGAAGCTCGGTTTCGGTCCTTTTTTCCGAAAAGCTGTGGCTTGGCTTCGGAAGCGGCGCTTCACCCGCTTCGGCTGCTTTGCAGTGCGGGCAGCTTTCATACTTATCGCCGTCATAGAACATTTTACAATTTCCGCATTTAATTGGTTTCATCGCAATTCTCCTTTTCGCTTTCAGCTCTTATTAACACAAAAGAAATATTATCTCTATCGTCCGGAGAAAGCTTTTCGGTCATTTCAAGCAAGCTATCTGCCGCAGACTCTATATTTTCATTAGTTTTTATTATTTCCTTAATGCTCATATCGGAAAGCACCTTGAACAATCCGTCGGAAGTTATCAAGATTGAATCCCCGGGCAACAAAGCAAGAGGGTTCATACTGATATCCATAATTTCAATTCCGCCCATACCAATAAAACTGATCAGAGCATTTCCCTTTGCCAGTTCACTATCTGTCGGCTTGAATTCCTCACCGATAGTTTGCCTCATATCATCCAATTTCAAAAAATAGTTGTGATCCCTGGTTGCCTGAACAATATCATCGCCCCTGAGCAAATATAGGCGACTGTCACCAACGGACATCCAATTCAAATTACCATTCTCAACAAAAACAGAAACGATCGTTGAGCCCGCGTTGAGCCTGTATCCATTCTCGTCAACAAAAGAACTTATGCGCTCATCAAGTACATCAACACTGTAGCAATAGAGTTCAGATACCTTTTCGGTCGTGTCGCGCTTTTTGAAGATTTCAATAAGTGTTGATACCGATGTAGAGCTCGCCAAGGCTCCACCTTCGAGACCGCCCATGCCATCGCAGACCACAGCAAGAAGAGAGTCGCCTTCTGCCAAAATGCCAACACAATCCTGCTGTTCATCCCTGTTACCGATCACACTTCGTACAGCATATGTCAGATTACCGATTTTCATATTTTTCTTCCTTATCAGCAATTTCAAAGCATGATAGCTATCGCCGAAAAATTATCCATATTTTTGTCTTTTCCGTTCTGTTTGACAATTTCAACCATTGCCTTGATCCACTCAGAAGCATTGCTGCTGGCTTTCAAAGTCTCCTGCATTTGCTTCTCTTCTATCAGTTCCCAAAAGCCATCTGAGCAAAGCAGAAAAGCCATGTCCTGCCTTCGTCTGATCTTTTTTGAGATCTCATAGCTGCTTGCGCCCCATTCAATTCCCATAACTCTCAATAATTTGTTCCTATCGGGGTGATTTCGGATTTCCTTTTCTTTTATATCTTTTGCAAGTACAAGCATTTGAGGGACACTATGATCAAGTGTTCTTTTTTTATACTTACCCTTTTTAAACAAATACACTCTCGAATCACCTATGTGACCCCATCGCACATATTTGTCATTGGCAATCAACATTGTAGCCGTGGTTTTCATTTCAAATTTGGCCGACTTCTTTTTTTGCTCCTCAAGAAGCCCCGTTTGCGCCTGCTCAAACGCATCAGCCATATGCTCTATCGGCTCATCACTTGTCTCAAAGCATTCCAACAATTCGTGGACTACATACTGAGACGCTTCTTCTCCGCGCCCATGGCCACCAAGACCATCACACAACACACAACAGATTTGGCTGCCCTTCTCAATTATACCAACAGAGTCCTCGTTAATCTCTCTTGTCCCTTTATCCGTAAATTTCTTATATGTGACCATCGTTTATCTCTCCGTTCAATTTGAACACTTTACCGGTTGCTTCCAATCAGCACTCAAGGCCTTGCGGCAAAAAGTCGCAAAGCCTTAAACGAACATATTCTGTTTCGTGAATCAAACGATAACATCGGAGCTGAGGTTGCCGATAATATCTTCGCTGGTAGCCTCGGCATCAATGTAGGCCTGAGCCATTTCGTTAAGGTCGGTCGAGTGCTCTTTTACCATTGCGATCAGCTTCTGAATGTCATCTGAGAGGCCTGCAAACTTTGCTTTGAATGCTTCAGCCGCCTCACCGGTCCAAAAGCTTGAAAGACCGTTGACAAGGTCTGTCATCTGGGAGGTAAGATTTGCGATTTCATTGCCCTGATTTGCAAACTCTGAAGAAGTGCTCTGAAGCTGCTGAGGAGTAACTCTTAAAATTCCGTCCATTGTATTTTTCTCCTTTAATATTAAATTTAGTGTTTTTGAATATTAGCCGCCGTATGTTCTGCTGGTTGCAGTGTTAACATTGACAGCTTCTGCCTGAGCGTATCTCGCCGCAATCTCTTCCATGACTCTTACATACTGAGCAATTGCATTATAGAAATTGTTCATCTGAGTCTTGTCGCTGGTAAACGCCTTATGGAAAGCATCCTTAGCTTCGCCTTCCCACATGCCGGCAAGTGCTGTTTCGGTCTCCTCAAGAGAATTAACCCTCGTCTTAAATGTTTCATTAAGCTGCTGAAGGTCTCCTGCTTTTGCTTTAAGCTGTGCTGCTGTTACTTTGATTTCTGCCATTGATAATTTCCTCCTGTTTTTATTGTATTTCATTGCATCGCTGCAATATTTACCATGTTGTCTTTCCGTGTGTGGATTTACCGGCTGCCCATACCGCTGCCGTTAGCGGTTCTTATAAGGGCAATCTGGCGCGCTCTTTCCTCTGCATCTCTCATACGTTTGGCCGCACGACGTATTGCTGCTGCAGTCTCGCTTAACTGCTTAGCTGTTTTCACTATATCATTTTGAGCTTTGTGCCCTTTTGAAAGGAATTGACTTGCACTATCGCCGTTCCAATTTCTTGACAAGTCCGAAAGCGTAGACGCAACATTGTTTTTCGCAAGATTATTGAGCTGATTTGCCAGCTCTTCAAGGCGCTTTGCCTGCTGTATCGCTTTATTGTAATTAAAACGAATGCTCGCTTCACTCATCATAGTTATTCACCTCACACAATTACATCACTTGAAAGATTTTCGGAAATCTCTGTGACCTGTTTTTCAACTCCCGTATATATTCCTGCAATGTTATACAGATCCGTAACATGTTCCTTAATCCTTGCAAAAGCCTCTTCCATCTCGGGCCTGTCGTTCTTGAAATCCTTACGGTATTTCTCAGAAGCATCGCCCTGCCAATAATTCGCCGTCGATTCGACTCTGCCAATCATCGTGTCGAACAAAGTGTGAAGCGTTTTCAGCTTTTTTTCCAGCTCATCAGACGCACGCTGCAAATCTACCGGATCGACCTTAATAGTGAAACCGTCATACATATTTGCCATATTCTATCTCCCCTTATACCCTAATTGACTTTACAACATCCATGACACTGCTTTCGCAGCGGTCATATTCCTTCGCCGCCTTTTCCAAATCGTTTGCAAAGGCCAAAATATTATCACATATGTTAAGGAACAACTCGTAATCGATATTAAACTGCTTGGTAAAAACATCGTTTGCAGGCCCGTCCCACATGCTGTCGAGTCTTGTAATTCCGTCCCTCATATGATGGAGTTGGTCTTTTGCCTTGGCAGCCTCTTCTTTTAATTCACTTGCATCACTATTCAAAGCGCCTGTGCTAACTTTAATATAATTTGAAGCCATCTGAAATCCTCCCATTTATCTGAAAATACTGTTTATATAATTCGGTATTCTTTGAATCGGCTTAGACAAGGGCATCAAACGGTATATAAGAATCGGTCTCTGATAAAACCAAGGATGTGGCGGCCTGTGCCACGGTCCGTCCCAATGCCTATGCGGATTGAATCTATATCTTCCGCCCGGTCTCATCCACGGCAACCGCGGAACCGGTCTGCGCGGCATTAATATTATCCCAGGTCTTCGAGGAGCAGGAAAAACTAACTTCATAATGTCAATTCTTTGCTCATTCTCAACTCTTCGCTCTGTACTGCGATATCTTTCTGCTGACTCTCTAAGTGCCTTTGAAATCTCATCGTTAACATGGCTAATTCGTTCCACTTGATTTTCCAGCTTACGAAGATACCATCTTATGTCATCGTGCTTTGTGAGCCAAAGTGCAAACCTGATATCCTCAAGCTCTTCCTCAGCGGCGCGTAGACGGGCAGCATATAATCTGTATTCTTCTGATGCATTCATCAATGCTGAGATGTTTACTTCCATCGTGCCCTCCGTTGTGTTTGATGTCTGTAGTTTACCGCACTTTTTTCATTTTGTCTTTGAAAGCTGACGAAATGAAAGGAATTTAGGATGAGTAGCATTTTGCTGTTGAAATGTTCCATCTAGCTTTCATCTGCTTACCTGTCGCATTTCTTGCCCTTAGAATATCAGCTTTTTGGCATTTTGTCTTGAAAAAGCGACGAAATGAACGAAACCAAGGATGAGTTGCAATATTAAACCGCTACAAATCAAATTATACAAGCACAAGCTTGTCGCCTGTATCTATCCCGCATTCATCCAGCGTCCTTGAATGGTCAAGAATTCGCCTCTGAGCAAAAGAGAAAAGGTTCATATTTGGGGCTTCTTTTAAATCTACCCCTTCCTTTTGCATTATTAAATCAACTATGTCTTCAACTATTGTTGATATTGCCGTATTTTCATCAATTGAAAAATCATAAGTTTTATCAATTATCGGCACAACGACGTCCACGATTATCATATATACTCCCTCACAAAAGAATCAATTTGATCCTTAAACAGCTGTCTATCCAGAGGAATAAAAAGCGGTGCAGCTTCATCAGTAAGGACAGCCAGTTTTTCCGAAGTTTCGGCATTGTATATAGCAAGCCTTCGCTTAACCTCCGTGCCCGTTGATGAAAACATATCAACCACACCGAGGACATACTCTCCGTTGAGCATTTCTTCCGCCTGTTCACTTATTCCTTTTGACACAATGAATTCTTCGGCCTCCATTTTATATGTAGCGTCAGGCTCACCATAATAACTCTCAGCACTTTTATCTTCAAATTCATCAGAAAGGTCCATCTGTTCAAGCATACAATCGAAAAATTGCTCTCGTTTTGCAACTCCGACCTTCAACTTGCCCATCCTATTAGCTGAGGCTTCAATAATCACTGCCGTTTCCGAAGACAGATAATAATATACCGGCCAATCAGTTGAGATTCCTACTGTTCTGATTATTGCCTTAGCCGAAACCATCCCTCTGATAATGGACTTGTACTCATCTACAACATCAAATCCGCTGCCATCCGTATCAGCAATTAATGCACCACGTGAGCACAAATTGTTTAAACAGTAAATCAAGTCGCTTTCTTCTGTCTGCTCAATCATCCCCCCTGTGGGAAGGACCAATTGGCTCTCCGACTGCGGTCGTACCAGCATTTCAAATTCGAGAGGTGACAAATAGTAAAAGTCGTTCATTTGGCGCTATCCTCCAATTTGCTCATGACTTCTGCTTTATAACTGCGAGAAATCGGAACAATGATCTCATCACCGCAGTAAATTATTCCTTGTGAAAAGACAGTCTTAGTAATTTTACTTGAATTAACAATAAATCCTCTGTGACATCTCACAAAGTTATTCGGAAGTGACTGTATTATCTCATCAAGTGTTGAATAAAAACCAACTTCCGAATACGCGGTGTTGAGAAAAATCTTCTTTTGTCTTGCCTCAAAGTAATAGATATCGTCAAATCTAAAAAAGCTCTTGCCGCTTTTGCTCTCAACACAGAACCTTGAGGCATTCCGGTAGTCATCATCGCTCTGTTTATAAAGAACATGCAATAGCTCTCTTGAGCACTTTGACACAGCGTCGTTGGTTAGCGGCTTTAGCAAGAGCGAAGATGCCATTATTGTAGGTTTCATATACACAAGAGGTGAAACGCTTGTGTCTGCAATAATTACCAACATAGCATCATTATCACTCTTTCTGATTTCTCCGATGACTTCAACAGCCTTCTCCGAAGTGATATCACAATAGCTGATAGCTATATTATCATTCTTTCTGAACGCGTCAGCATAGCCATCTATAGTATCAAAGGACATAATGCTCCACTCATCGCTCGTTTTAACCGCAATTTCATTTTCCAATTCCGTTTCAATAGTATTGAGATCTTTTTTGCTTGAGCAATAGTTCAAAGCTTTCGGCATACTTTATATCCCCTTTGAGAAAGGTATAATTATTTTGTCTGCATGGGCAAACCCAAAGGCAAAGCCGACGCCGGGCCTATAGCCTTTATTCTGCTCAGCAAACGGCAACAGGCTGGAGTCAAACACTCTTTGCCCCGGCAAGCCGCCCAATTGGACTCCGGTCTTGTACCCTGCAACGAGGTTATATATCTTTTTGCCTAAAAGCGATGTCGACTCTTCCATGTTTAGATCAAATACAAAATAAATATTATGTAATCGACCTTTTTCAAGTATATTCTCAAAAAAGCCGTTCATCAGTCCACAGTCTTCCTGCGCTGAATAAACTGTTTTGAGGAAAGCAGAAAAACTTGTAACAAAAACAAAAATAGGCTTTTCTTCACACATTCTCTCAAATACTTCGTCTTCCTCTGCGCCGGAATCAAGCATCTCTCGCTTTATTTTATTGCGGGATTTGAATACGCCTGTAAACTTTTGACAATACTTAAAAATCTCTTGCGGGGATGCGCAATATTCAGCGCCGATCTTACTTGCGAACTTTTCCGTTTGCGAATCTCCAGAATCAAAGAAACATATCTCCGCACCCTTTTGATGCGCAGATGCCGCAATCACTTTCATCAAATCGCTTCGTCCGCTTCTGCTTTTTCCTTGAATCAGATAGCAAAACGTTTCACGCAAGTCGATTGAATATATCGAAGCATTTTCTTTGACATATGCAAACGGAAGATATCTTTGATCTTTGATCAGCTTCACAAACTCCTCGTTAACCGAAATATCTGTCCATATGGGCTTTTCGGGTATTTCAGGTATCTGTTTGGCCGATATTCCGTTATAGCTCTTCGACATTAATTTTCCAAGCGCTTTAATCGACTCAGCTCTTGCATAATCGTCATCAGCTTCAACAGCCAATGCAGTCTGGAACTCAAGAACCATACCCGCATAAGGCACAATACCGCGTCCTTTAATGTTGCCGCTCGGTATAAGGTCAAGATGATTTATTCGCAGTACCTCGCTGTATTTCATTTTTTCGCCCAAGTCAAGGGCAATGACATTCCTGATGTTTTCGCCGATTTTATTCTGAATTTCAACAGATCCGAACCCACCCGCTGAAAATGCAAGGAAGATACCAAAGCTTGCACCGTCGCGTGAAAGCTCCCAAATATGCCGTTCATATTTGTCATCTGTTTTTTCTCTGAAATTTGAGTAATTATCGAACACAACAAGAACACTCGGAAAAACAGTACCATTCACATTTATGTATTGGCCAAAGTTACCTCCTCCGATAGCCTTCTTTCTCTCTGCAAGCATTTGACTAAGCAAATAAAAGAATTTATCTATTTTTTCAAGATCATTTTCATACATAACGGCTCCGACATGCGGATATGACTCGAAAGATTGGAGCAGATGATTGCTGAAATCCAAAATATAAACATTGAGCTGCTCCGGAGAGTAAGTATTGACCATCGAATAAATAAGAGTCTGGAGAAATGTACTTTTTCCGCTCGTAACATTTCCGCAAACAGCCAGATGCCCGCTTTCGGCAAAATCGACATGAAGGGGAAACTGAGCCTGATTCTCAGGATCATCGCACATACCCACGGGGGCGCAAAGACTCCAGTTTGCGCTTTTAGACCATGAAGCAAAGCGTTCATCCCAACGCCTAAAGCTCTCAATTGACTCTATGTACAGATTCTCAGGCAACATCGGGAGCCAAAGTCCGGGAGTCTTATGGTATCCGTATTTGTCAAAAACATCGGATATATGATCGATAACAGCATCAAGCTGCGTTTTTTCTTTCGGCTCTGGCAGAATCATTCCTTTTGCATGAGCCTGTTCGATCGCTTTATCTACATTTCCTTCACTGCCTGCCAAAATCTCAATAAAATTCTTAAGAGCCTTCTCGTTATAGCTGCTTTCCGGGAACCCCATTTCCGTCTGTTCAAGAAGCACAAAAGTTTTTTCGGCAAGTTTATTAATTCCGGAATAGTCATAGCCGACTGATGAAACATCAATGTTGCATTCATCGGCAGCGGCAAATATACAATCTGCAAAGCCCTGGAGCCAATTACGTTTGATCGTCTCTTTAAATTTTTGAGCCGTCTTATTGCCTAAAAGAGTGGTTTTACCTGAGCAGTCAATCAGCTTCACCAAATTCTGATGACCCTTTCCGCCGCTTTCATCATATGTTGCACCGCTCCATCCTGACTGAAACAGTTCAAATATCTCATCGTTACCGACCTGGAGATAGCAGCGGCCTGCCTGTGAAAGATATGCGGCGTCTGGTTTGCCGAGCATTTCTGAGCTGTCCTGCTTATCCTGAACTCGTAAGCAGAGCTTAAATTTTGAGTTGCTTCGTATATTATCATCGACAACGCCGCCGGGCTTCTGAGTAGCAAGTATCAAATGTACGCCTAAGCTTCGACCGACCTGAGCAACGCTTATAAGCTCGCTCATAAACTCAGGTTCCTCTCGTTTCATCTCTGCAAACTCGTCGATAATAATAAACAAGTGCGGCATCGGCACAGTGGCCTCATTATTCTTAAGCAGTCTGGTATATGCATTGATATTGTTGACTCCGTGTTCGCCGAGAACCCTTTGCCTCCTGAGATTTTCGCTCTTTATCGATATCATCGAGCGGCGAATTTGACCGCCGGAGAGGTTGGATATTTGTCCCACCGTGTGCGGCAAATCGGTAAACAAATTCGCCATTCCGCCGCCCTTAAAGTCTACAAGCAGAAATCCCACATCATCAGGGCTATAGTTAATTGCTAATGAGAGAATATATGTCTGCAGCGTTTCCGATTTACCTGAGCCAGTAGTACCGGCAACAAGTCCGTGAGGCCCATGATATTTCTCGTGAATATCCAGATAGCAATTAACTCCGCCGGCTCTTTGACCTATTAACGCCTTCATGTTTTCGTATGTTCTGTTCTTTTTCCACCTTTCAATTACATTAAGCTCTTCCACTTTATTTACGCCGTACATCTCAAGGAAGTTTAATGACGATGGTATCTCACCGCCCGTCACGACCTCCGACACTTGTATTTTTGAAAGAGTTCGCGCCATTTTTTCAATTCTCTCATCTGACACGAAATCATATGTGACCTGTTTTCCGAGATCCGAAAGAGTTGTCGGCGTATAAACTCCTGTATATGTACCGTCATTATATACGATACACTCACATGAGTTGGGGAGATCTTCATAATTCTCTGCGAACAAAACAGTGGTCAGTCCGTATTCTTCCTTCTTTTCAAATATATATTTGGCGAGAGGTTCCCCTTCCAAAATCGATATATCGCTTACGAAAAGGATAAAATGCGGCTTTGGTCTTACTGCTTTGGTCGAATAGCTTTCCTTAGAAGCTTCATCCCTCATTCTGAATACTTTCGTCAGCTCATAACAAATATCACTTGACTCTTTTGAATTAATTGCGCAGTATCTTGTTTTTTTGTCATCTGACCAGCAATGCGGGAACCACTTGGCAAATGATATAGCATCACTGCAGTTTCCTCCTCCAAGCAAATAAGCGAGCTTTACATCGGTATAACAATTGCTTGCCGCCACCTGAGCAGAGATATTCTTCATTATTTCATATGCTCCGACCTTCCCTTTGCCGCCAACTATACCTATCAAGCGATTTTTGTCAAAATCAATACATACCGGCACCTCTTTCATTGTGCTGTAGGTATCTTTAATCAGCTTCGGCTTGCCTGCAAGCGAATCATCAATGAGCGTGAATTTCTCTTTGGGAATTTGAATATCAGCTTGGAAAGGCATATCACCGATACCCACTCTGTGGGTCAGGAAATCCTCGTGCTGTATATTGCGGTTCCAAAGCATCGGGTTCTTCCGTGTAATCGAGGCGCATTCATCCGCGGGAGGATATAACTCGTTCATAACCTCACTGTTATACCGATTGAGTTCTTTCACCTCTTCCGCCATCTTCATCAGATAATTGCTATACGCTTCAAACCTGTGCTTTTCATCCTTTGCCCCTTTTTTGCTGCTGTTCCTGTAATTAACGGCACCCCAAAATATTCCAAGCAAAGCGGATGAGCCCGCTGTGATAAGACCCGTAAACATAAATGCGTTCGATGAGCCGCCGTTGCTGCGCGACGAATATATCATGAGCAGACAACCTAAAAGCATAGGAAGTGCCATTGTAAAAGACGGCCCTATTGTCGCCAGGAGAGAACGCGACTCCTCCTGTTTCGGTGCGGGTGGAGCTTCAATCTCAATCGGGTCAGTACGCAGCTTCCGCATGATCCTGGGTGCACGGTTAAAGAATTCATGTGTTACGCCGTCGGTTTGTTTTTCACCTGAATTGTCCGCTCCGTCTGTAAGGCTTGCCGGTTTGAGCCTATCATCATTGACGATCACAGCCGAGTTCTCGCCGCTGCAAACAGCTATTATTTCATTCAAATAAATGATTTTAAGTCCGATTATATTTACCAGGTCGCCGTACTTAAGCTGTGTACTTACTTTAACTCTTTTTGCGTTGACATATATACCGTTTTGGCTCATATCTTCAATGCACCATGCGCCGTTTTTTCGGGCGATCACTGCATGAACATGAGAAATAAATGACGCCTTATAAATAATATCGTTCTCTGTGCCGGAGCCGATAGTAACACCGTTTTTAGATATAAAATATTTCTGAGTGCTGATAAAATCGGATTTTTCAAAGACAACATTCACATAAAGCAGCTCGCCGTCTTTGCCGATTATTTCAAATCTCTGTCCGTCAGTAATTTCAGCAGATTTCAAGATCTTATCATTGATTCTTATTCCGTAATTATCGTCGGACAGAATACGCCAGCGATTCTCGATAACATCGAAGTTTATAGAGGTATCCTCAGAAAGTCCATATACATCTTTGGCAAGGACTATTGAATAGTTAGAATTGTTTATATTCGGCAGAATATACTCCTTGTAGGCCTTTGTCGTATAAACAGAAAGAACAATATTCATACTTAAACCCTCAAATCAATCCCAAAATATTGTTATACAAATAAAACACCAGTTTTGTATCGCCGAAGGACACCGAGTCATATGTATACAGCTTCAAAGTTTCACTCTCACGCATAACATAGTTTTTTGACAATTCTCTTTTATGCTTCTTTTTAATATTAAACACGGTATCGCCGTTAGGTGAAACATTCATTATTCCGGGGCTCTCCTTGCTGAGCACCACTTTGCACTGATGGTCAGCTATGCTTTCATCAAACAAGCATAATTTGTTGCTGTTAAAATCGTGGCCGATCGATACATCGCCATCATTAAGATTAAAAAAATGCTCTGTTTCGCCGAATTGATTTATCTCCACAATTCTCACGAGCCAATAGTTGCTCTCTCCCCTGCCATGACTGTCGGCAATTGCCCTGTCCAAAATATCGTTTCTTACTGTGTGGTGGAGCTTGCTTATAAAATAAGCAGTTTCTTTTTTCTTGACATAATTTCTTCTTATGGATATAACCGCAAAAGCTATGAGACCTACCGTCGCCAAAGCCGCCAAAACTATCAATGATATTTTTAATGCTATTACTTTCTCCGATACACTCATAATCTCACCCCGACAAGAATTATGTATTTCCATTCAGTGGGCTTATCTATAAAAAGCCCCACAGATATATGTAATATATTGAAAAACGGATTCCGATTTCGACATAAAAATACAAAATAATTTTAACCAAAATTTCTCCGTATGTATAGTGCATAAAACAACTGCTTTTTGTGTTCGTTACGTATACTTTTCGTAATCCTTACTTGCAGCAAAGAAAGAAGCGAGAGCTGTATCCTCTCGCTTCTCATAAACATATGTATCTTATTTTGAAAGAAAAGGAATCACCGTACTGATTCCGAAAAGTCTCTTAAAGAACGCAATCAACCGCTGCCATGTACCGTCTCTTGAAATGATTTTTTGCGTAGCATAAGCTTCCTTGCCGTCGATATTCTGCACTGCGCTGCCGTCATCATAGACAGCTCTCACGGTAATGTACGCCGTGCCGCTGCCGACAGACCGAACATAGCAGGATGAACCGTCCGGTGAAGGCGAGATTTCAACGCCCTTGCCCTTGAAACTCCACTCCGCCACGGCACCGTCCGGCATATCCTTAATGTTTGAGTGTAGAACGATCGTGCTTCCGTAATTAATCGTCATTGTTGACGGAACTTCAATTTCCACACTAAAGTTTTTGATTGTGCATAAGCAAATATCGCAAATACCATCGCCGTTTTTATCTGTGTGACGTCGTGAAACCGGTATAACTTTCTGAGGGACAAGGATTGCATTGCATGTGGTGCAGTGTTTGCCTTGGCTTAATCCGGTCGATTTACATGTCGGTGCAACATACTCATCAATTGCGACCGTGTGACCGGAATTGGCTTTAAGACTATCAAGATTCACCTTTGTGCGATTCAATTCTGCTGTCACCAGTTTGTAATACTCATCAAATTTCGCCGTATATTCCTCGATCGAGTAGTCTTTTGTAGTATTGTTTCGCATAAAGATGGTGCCCATATTCATGCAGTAAATATTTTTATCATACTCTTGACCACATGAAAGCGTTGCAGTTACCGAAGAAATGCCGGCACCTACGATTCTGCAATTCTCATTAATCATAGCGTAATACATCACTGCATGTGAGCTCTTCTTCTGTGCTTCATACTCCTCTTTGCCGAGATCATACCATTTTTGCAAAACGTCCTCACTGGTTGTATAACCTACTCCTGAAATAGAGTAGACTCTGAATGCGCTTGCGCAAGTATTGCTCTTGCGGAAGATATAGTTTGATTCCAGCTCGCTTGTAGCCATCAAGACGCTGTTTATCCTGTACGCCGGATGGCCGTCCGCAGTTAATCGGGCACTTGCGAGCTTGATAAAATCAAGCGATCTTCTAAAATTATCAAGGCTTGTTGCGTCTTTTTTCGCGCCGAGATTCAGCGCATCCATAAAGTAATAATAATTATCATAATCTGTGATAATCAGATTATAATTATTCTGTTGTGAAGTCAGCAGGTCATAGGCGATTGCCTCGGCGTCATCGGATGACTTTGACAGATATTTAAAGAATCCTGCGGAGCCGCTGTTCACCTTAGCTTTTGCAGCGTCATAGGCAGCTTGAGCCTCTTTGATCCTTGCATCCGCATTTATGCACGAGCCACCGGCGGCGTTTGCAAACAAGGTCGATGAAGCTGCTAAAACTGTTAACACAAGCACTATAGCGCTCAATTTTATAAATAATCTTTTCATATGCTCTCCTTCTTGCACTCCTGCGGGAGAGGCTTACCTCTCCCGCTTTTGCGCGATTGATTTATTTTTAACTCCTCATTATTTGATTATCCCTTCAAGCAAATACGGTATGACCATGCTGATACCAAAGAGTTTTTTGAAGAATGCAATGAGTTTAAGGAAGAAGTTTGACTTACACTCAATGGTGATATAGTCAATCGCATGGTCACCCTCAGCGTTGACAATGGTCTCGTCGTCGGCGGTAGAGGCAATGGCAATGACCAGCTCTTCACATGTTTTGTCGGCGGTTATCGGGATCCAATCATTTTTAATCACCGCTAACTTGTCTGGGATCACCCATTCGGTATAACTGCCCTGCGGCATGTTTTTTGACTCGGTGGTCAGCACAAGCGTATGACCGTAATTGAGTGTTTTGGTTGACGGTTCTCTGATCTTAAACTCCGCATTCTCGGCGAGGACGGCCTTTGACTGCTTAACTTCGTCGCCGTCTTTATAGACAAGCATCATCTTCAATTCGCCTTTATTTCTCGGGATATACTCAAATATCGTTGAGTCGCTGTCGGCGACCTTGTAAGTAACGAACTCGAGCTTGGATAATTCTCTCTCGCCCGAGAAGGCATAGAGCATATATACTCTGCCCGGTACGGTGTTGGCGTAGTACTTATATACCTTGTTTGTCTTGTTCGGCGAGAACGAAGCTGCGAACGGAGCCTTGGCGGGGGAATTAGCTTTTGCTGAGCTTGAGTCGCCGGCGTTTGTTGCCAAGTTGCTGAGCCTTAAAGCTGGGCGGATGCCATAGCTTGTTCTATGAGCATTACCGCCCTCACCCGGTAAAAGCTCGTAACCCATAAGCCATCCATTATCTAATACATAGCAAATGTCACCGGAATCCCAACAAGCAGAGCGCAAAAGCCATTCAGAACACTTGTTCGAGCATACCCATAAGCCCTGAGCCTTTGCATAGTCCGTGCCCACAGCCTCGCGGGGCGCGCGGTCGGCAAAGCCGTACGAGGCATTTTGGGCATCACTGAATGAGAGAAGGAAGATATTATCGGTGGTGGATACGCTGTCGTATTGGCTGGAGTCGGTCGAGTATGCTTTATTATCGAGCGTAGTCGGGAGGATATTCTGCTTCTGCGTCGATGTGAAGGCTGTGTTATAGAAATCCTCCTTTAGCCATTTGCGTATGCTGCTCGTGGCATAATCATTGGCGTAGTTTTCGCCTGCCGCATCATTTGTATAACCCTTGCTTTCTGAGTACATTGTGTTGCTGTACGGCTGTGAATCGATTATGCTCTTGCTGAGCACAAGCCCTGTCTTAGGGTCGAGCACCTGCCACTTCAGCGGCTCGAATTTAAAATAGTAAATATTGTTTATCGTATAACCGTTATCATCCTGCCATGAGTCGTCGACGGAGGAAAAAGAGTCAGTCCATCTCGGCCTGTATTGCGTGAACCTCACCGCGCGGTATTTCTCACCGTCGAGCGTGATATCGGCATATTTCATCCAGTTGCCCGGCTTCATTGAGCCGTCGCTGTCTTCGCCACTATAATACCTGTAGCTGATCCAATTTTTTGCCGCCGCCTCGAGCTTTGCATATGTTGCGCTGTCGCTCTTTTTTGTGACTTCACTCTGCGGATATGAGCCGAACTGGATAATGTCACCCACAGTATAGTTTCCCTTCAGGGTCACATTGACATCTCTTGCCGGTTTTTCTGAAGCTTTTTCATTAACTTTGACGGTGGCTTTTTCGCTTCGGTAATCGGCACATTCAATTCTTATATTATGATTTCCATTTTTGAAATACGCTATAGCTTCGCCGTTTGCGTCTGTCTTTACCGTGCTGCTGTCAAGAAGCAGGTCATAGTTGGAGTCTACTTTCCCGTCGCCAAGATAAATGGTGGCACCGCTGATAGGAACCTTTGACGTGTTAACCACGATGATTTTAGCGGGGTACCAGATGTAAGGACATTTACCCCGGCCGAATTGTTTCTTTGATATTGAGAAATATATATCGCCGAGATCGACATTTTTATCTAAAATATTCTTTGTCTTCTTTTCTTCAATTCCTTTGAATCCTTCAAAAAAGACGATTGTAACGGACAGCGACACATTAAAGTTAATATCACCGGATATGCAATGATCGCATTCATGAGCCTTTACGGAAATCATCTCGGATAATATGTTGCGGCTGTATTTGAATGTGCCGACAAAGCCGATAAAAGCATTCAGCTGCACCTTCAAAACTTTTTCTGATACCGCCCATAATTGCGGCTTGAAATCTACACCGAGCGACACGACTGCAGAAATCTCTATTTTTACATCTGCTGTGGGGTCTTTGCATTTATTTACAAAGCCGTCGCTGCCGAAGCCGAAGCCTACTGTCTGAGAAACTTCGATATTAAAACTTGCCTCTCCGCTTATTGAAAACTGTACTGTCGGATTGATCCCGAAGAATACACCCACAATGGGCGTAAAACCGAAATGGCCACAACTCTTTTCAAAAGTAATTTTACCGGAGACTGCGATTTTAAAGCAAATCGATGGATCAAAAACCAGAGAGACCTCACGATAAGTGATGCTTAGAAACAACTTGAATTGCAGCGTCAGCCTCATTGCAAGCTCACCGGACACAGTGACTTCTTTTTCTTTTCCGTCTTCTTTTACTGTTTTTTTATGTTCGATTTTGTATGAGTGTGAGAATTCATCGCTGGTGTTTATGTCATATGCCCTTTTGGGCGCTTTATTTCCGGCGGAGGACGAATCACCATCTGATTTGAATTCATTGTAGTCTACAACTCCTTCATAGTTGACGCCTTCATCTTCTCCGCCGTAGAATTCCAATTTGTCGCTTGTGCTGCCGGTGTCAATTTTGATGAATTCAAAAAGGTCCTCGATTTCGGCATCATCAGCGTATATGACAGCTGTGGAACCGTTTATTGAAATCGATTTGACCTTTAGGACGTCAAAATCTCCGTCGTTATTCTCAAAACTTAATACGTCGCCGATGTTGAGGGAAGAGATTTCAGAGTTGATATTCTCAAAAACATATTTTCGGTTTTCTCTTTCGTATGAAGATAAAACATTCTGAGATGATTCCGAGATTTTTGTTGCACCGTCTACCAGGACAAGAAAGTTATTGTCAATTTGATTATCAAGATTGATAACTCGATCTTCATCAAAACTGTCGACTGAAGTTTCCATAAATTCTTCATAAGCAGAGGTGTGAGTTGAGTCCGCAAACTCGGCAGAAAGAGCCGAAAGCTCGCCATCCACTATATAAGCCCTAATTCTATAATGTTGCGGCAATTGATCTGACAAGGTTATAGTCTTATCGGTTTCCTCTGCCGTAATATCGGTGCTGACTGAGGAAAGCATTTTTCCGCTGTCTTCGTCAAAGAATGCTATAATTAAACTGGCATTTGATACCGTTTTAAAAGAGACCTCAACGGAATCGTCTTTGACATTTATTCCTCGAATATAATAGTTTTCGTTGGAGTTCTTCCCCTGGTTATCCTCAATTGCCTTTTTAACCGCATCACCGAATGAAGTTGTGGCTTGTGTAGAAATCTCAGAAAACACGGTTTCGACATTGCCTGAATCGACTTTTTCGCCCTCCGCGAAGGCCGGCGCTACTCCGGCAACTGCAATTACAATGCATAGTAACAACGACAATGTAGTTCTGAATGCTTTTTTCATTTTTTGCCTCCTGAATTCATTTTTGAGCCTTTCCTCAGGGCGCACCTCGCCCTTATGAAAAACCCTCTCATGAATAAAGACAAGATTTCATAAAATCGGTTCACAAAATTTGAAAAAAATTACAAAACGGAGCTTTTTTCTCCGAAAACTCCGTTCATGTCGCAAATATTGATTATTAAACGCAAAAAAACCGAGGCTCGGGATGAGTCTCGGCTTTTGAGATATTCGGTTACATGAGCACCTTGGAGAGGAACTCTTTGAGGCGGGGATTCTGGGGGTTAGCGAAGAACTCGGCGGGGGTATTCTCCTCCTTGATGACGCCCTCATCCATGAAGATGACGCGGGAGCCGACTTCCTTGGCGAAACCCATTTCGTGGGTGACGACAACCATCGTCATGCCGGATTCGGCAAGCTCCTTCATAACGTCGAGCACCTCGCCGACCATCTCGGGGTCGAGCGCCGAGGTAGGCTCGTCAAAGAGTATCACGTCGGGATTCATCGCAAGGGAGCGGACTATAGCCACACGCTGCTTCTGACCGCCCGAAAGCGTTGAGGGGTATACGTTTGCCTTATCTTGCAGACCTATCCTCTCAAGCAAGCTCATGGCGTTCTGCTGCGCCTCTTTTTTGATATCGTCCACTTTCCTGACGGGCAGCTTATCCTTGTGGAAGAGGTTATGGGCTATCGCCTTGCGCCTGTCCTTTTTGCCGCAGATAATTGGTGAAAGCATGATATTCTGAATAACGGTCTTATTATTGAAGAGGTTGAAATGCTGGAACACCATGCCCATCTTGCGGCGGTGGATATTGATATCGACCTTGGGGTCGGCTATATCGACGCCGTTGAATATTATCTTGCCGCCGGTGGGATCCTCCATGCAGTTGAGGCAGCGGAGGAATGTGCTCTTACCGGAGCCGGAGGGGCCGATGACGACAACGATATCACCCTTATTTATCGTGATATTGATGCCCTTGAGCACTTCGTTTTTGCCGAAGCTCTTTTGGAGGTCAATTACGTCTATCACTCTTCTTCAGGCTCCTTTCCATAATTTTGATAAGCAGGGTAATGATGCAGACAATGACGATATAGATGAGCGCCATCGTGATATAGGGCACCATGAATTCATAGCTGTTTGAGCCTATGTAGCTGAACGCCACATAGAGGTCGGTCGCGCCGACGAATGAGACGACGGAGGTCTCTTTGATAAGGGCGATGAATTCGTTGCCGAGGGTGGGCAGGATATTCTTGACCGCCTGCGGGATAACTATACGCATCATCGTGGTCGAGAAGCTCAGACCGACGCTTCTGCCGCCCTCCATCTGACCGTAATCGACGCTCTGAATGCCGCTTCGCATTATCTCGGATATGTAAGCGCCGCTGTTGAGGCCGAAAACGACAATTGCCACGCTGACACTCGGCAGATTTGTGCCTATAATAGGCAGCACGACATAATAGAATACCAGCAGCTGCACCACCATGGGAGTGCCTCTGAAAAGGGCGACATAGAAGGTGCATATTGCGTTGAGCACTCTGGGCAGAACCTTATACTTCGGTATAACTCGTATGGTGGCGATAAGCGTACCGATGAGTATACCGATTATGAGACCCATGACGGCTATCTTGAGGGTATTTTGCAAGCCCTCGACGACCTTGACATAGCCCTCTGCCTCAAACATTATTTCATTGAATTTATCAATCTTTTTGGGGAGCGATGCTAAAAACTCGTTCATACTGTTTATCCTTTACTGTTATCGGCGAGCACACCTGTTTTACACAAAGAAGGCTGTTTCGACCGAAACAGCCTTTTTGTTAGTTTTATTCGGATTTATGCCATTGCGTTGACGGCGTCGGTGATGCAGACTGCGGGAGCGGAGTCGATGATGACATAATCGACGTTGCCGTTGATAAGATCCTGCACTGCAAGGGAGCCGCTCTTATAGCCTACGCAGGAAGCCTTGAGGCCCGCAAAGCCGAAGCTCTCGTCGCCCTTGACATAGAACTGGCCGGTGGTGCCGTTCTGGACGCCGATCTTCTTGCTTGAATCAAGGCCGTTGAGGATAGCCTCAACATCGGCTGCGCTCGTGCAGGCGTCAAAGGTGGTGTCGTCGCCCTTAGCGATAACCTGCTGAGAAGCCTTATAGTAAGACTCGGAGAAGGTCACATACTCCTCACGGTCGGGCTTAACGGTAAGACCTGCCATTGCGATATCGCACTTGTGCTGACCGACGGAAAGGCAGACAGCGTCAAAATCCATATTCTGGATAACAAGCTCTTTGCCGAGCTTCTCTGCTATGTAAGCCGCAAGCTCCATATCAATGCCGTAGTAATCCTTGCCCTTGGTGTACTCAAACGGCTCGAAAGCGGCGTTGGTAGCAACTACAAGCTGATCTTTGCTCTCGTCGAAAGCTGCGGACTGGACTGCAACGGGAGTGCCGTCGCCGAAGTAGTTGTTGCAGATCTTATCAAGAGTGCCGTCGGACTTGACCTGCTTGAGGATCTCGTTGACCTGTGCAAGCAGCTCGGGCTGAGCCTTATCAACGCCGAGTGCATACTCTTCATCGGTAAGATTATATTCGATGACCTTAACTTTCTTTGCTGCGGCAGCGGTGGTAGCCTCGGTGGCTGCGCTGTCACCTGCGGGAGTGGTGGCGGTTTCATTGTCTTCTTTACCGCCGCAAGCTGCGAAAGCGGTAACTGCTACGGCGATCGCCATAACGATCGCAAGTACTTTGAATAACTTTTTCATTTGGAATTACCTCCGTGTTATTTGAATGACCTAATTATACCACGGTATTCATAAATGTCAAGCGATTTGTGAATTTTTATAACAAAAATTCATTTTTTCTTGAATATTACCGAATATTTATTCAACTTGACCAAACAATTCGAGCGCCGCCTCAAAATCGGGATAAAGCGGAGCGGTGAAGCGCATTTCTTCGCCCGTCACGGGATGGATAAAGCGGCAGGCTCGGCAGTGCAGGAGCTGGTGCCCTATCTCGGGCATAAAGCCGCCGTACATCGTATCGCCCGCCAGCGGATGGCCGATATGCGCCATATGCACCCTTATCTGATGAGTCCTGCCCGTCTCTAAATCGAGCCGCACAAGCGTTGCGCCGCTGAAATTGCGCTCGACCGTCCAATGGGTCACGGCGCTCTCAACGCCCAGCTCGTCGGAGCAGGCGCGCAGAGTTTTCATCGGGTCGGGGCGGTATATCGGGGTGCTGACTGTCCCCTCCCCATGAAGCTCGCCCTTCACAAGGGCGCAGTATTGCTTTTTGACCTTGCCAGAGAGTTTGCTTGCCGAGAGCGGATTCAGCGCGCATACGGTCAGCCCCGAGGTGCCTTTATCGAGCCTGCCGACGGCTCTGAACGCCGCTGACCTGCCCTTTGCGGCGAGGTGTGCCGCCACGGCGTTGGCAAGGGTATCACCCTGATGATTGTGGGTCGGGTGCATCGCCATAAAGGGAGATTTATTAATTACAATAATGTCGTCGTCCTCATAGACAATATCGAGCGGGGCGTGCATCGGCTCAGGCGTCGCTTCGTCGTCCGTTATCAGCACGCTCACGGTGTCGCCGCATTTTACGGGGTCAACAGTGCGGAGGTACGCCCCGTTAAGAAGCATACCTCCGTCGGTGTATTTGACTTTTTTGACAAGCCTTGCGGAGAATCCGCAATGACCCCTCAGAAACGCGACGGCTCGCTTGCCGTCATACTCGGGCGGAACGACGTATTCAAGCCGTCTCGCCATCAGTCGACAGCCTCCATTTCCGTTTTGGCGGCGGCAACAATGCCGTCCCTGCGCTTTTTAAGCTCGGTCTCTATCATGCGCTGCTGCTCCCTGTCATCCTTGACAAAGGCAATGACTATGAGATAAAGTATCGCGCCGACCGCGGGGCCGAGGATAAAGAGCGGCCACTGCCACTTCATAAATACTGCGTTCTGAGCCGTCATGGCTATGCGCTCGTTATACTTGACGTACTTCAGAATCTGACCGTTTATAAGCAAGGCTACCGCGTCACCGATCTTGGTGGCGAAATTCTGCATTGAGAAGGTTATACCCTCGGTGCGCTTGCCCGTGGTGTATTCCACATAGTCTATCGAGTCGCTCATCAGCGAGCGGTGGGCGATATTCATCATGCTGGCGGGGATGCTCTGAAGCCCCATGAGCAGTATGACTATAAGCATTCTCCATATGCTCTTGAAGCCGACGAAGAAGGACACTATCCTGAGCGCAACGGCGGAGATCTGGGCGATGATAAGTATCTTTTTCATGCCGCCGACCGCCTCGACTATCTTGGTAGCAGCAAACATGGCGAAAGCGCCGGGGGCGCCGGTGAGACCGCCGTAGATGAACTGCATTGTGCCGCCGCCGATCTCCATACCGCCGACCTTATAGAATACCTGGCTCTCAAAGAAATACTGCCACGGCACGGTGAGCTTGAAATATTCGAGAATTCTCGCAAGCGAGATGAGCAGCATGGTCTTATTGTGGCGCAGGACGAATATCGCCTCAAAGAAGCTCTCCTTGGGGGCGGCTTCGTTCTTGACCTGCTCCCTCATAAAGCCCGCAAGCATTGAAACAAGCTGACCGCCGAGGCCGAGGATCGCGGCGCCGATAATGAAAGATTTCTTATCGGATATACCGATTTTATTCACCATTATATCCCTTACGACGGGGAAGGTGCCCGCTATGGCGCAGCCGACGGTGACGCCGATGGCTGTCCACTGGGCTACTCTTGCCCGCTCCTCGGAGTGCGGCGAGCTGATGGAGAGCATACCCCAGAGCGAAACATCCTGCATAGAATAGATAACATCCCACGAGAGGTAGCAGATAAGGATGAGCACCACTGCGCCGACGCTGCCGAGCCCGAAATCCATAAACATCAGCAGCGATAAAATGCCTATTAAGGGCGGCAGATAAATCAGGAACGGCCGCAGCTTTTCGCCGGTCTTCTTAAAAATATGTCTGTCGATGAGAGCGCCGACTATCGGGTCGTTGATCGCGTCCCAAATGCGGCTGATGCCGGTTATGTAGCCGACATATTCCGCCTTGATTTTAAGAATATTATTGCAAAAATAGAATAGCCAGCCGTTAATGAACGCATAGTGCATATTCTGGCCCGCTATTGCAGCGGAGTAGGCAAACAGGCGCTTGTTGGGCACATATCCCTGCTCCATCGCGGCGTCAGTGCGGTAAACGGATTTATCCATCCACTCAGCTCCTTAACATTTTATATAATCATTATATCATTTGAACGTTGCATAAACAACTTGACTTTTTGCATAAGTTTTCATTCGGAAATTTGTGACAATGCACAAGAATTCGGTTAAAATACGAATTGCGGGGCAAAAAAATTTTTTGAAATTTTTTTGAAATTCCTCTTGACAAACGCAAAACACGGTGCTATAATCGCAGGCAACAAGACAAACCGATGAGAAAGAGTAGTAGGTTTGAACACCGTCTTTCAAGAGAGCCGCAGGTGGTGCGATTGCGGCAGACAGGCTCATATCGAATGGACTTTCGAGGGCGGAGCGAAAATGCAGAGCATGAGTAGCGACCGACGGGGGCTTCACCCGTTATCAGCGAAGAACGCATGATAGTGCGTTAAATGAGTGGGCGATAATATCGTCAATCCGGGTGGTACCGCAGGAGTAATTTATCTCTTGTCCCTGAATTCAGGGGCAAGAGTTTTTTTATTATCCTCTGCGCCGCCCAGCTGATACAAGACCGAATAAATCATCGGCATGAAAGGAGAAAAACATTATGTCAAAGTCAAAGAATGTACCCTACAGAATCAACCTTCCCGAAGAATATCTCCCGAAGCAGTGGTATAATGTGCGTGCCGATATGAAAGAGCTGCCCGACCCCATGCTCAATCCCGGCACGATGCAGCCCATAACCAAGCCCGAGGAGCTTGAAGCCATCTTCTGCCACGACCTCGCGGTGCAAGAGCTTAATAACACCGACGCTTATATCGACATCCCCGACGAAATTCAGAAATTTTACAAAATGTGCCGCCCCTCCCCGCTTATCAGGGCCTACTGCCTTGAGGAGAAGCTCGGCACCCCCGCAAAGATCTATTATAAATTTGAGGGCAACAACACCTCGGGCAGCCACAAGCTGAACTCCGCGATCGCCCAGGCATATTACGCCAAGAAGCAAGGCATCACTCACCTGACCACCGAGACCGGTGCAGGCCAGTGGGGCACGGCGCTCTCGATGGCCTGCGCTTACTTCGGCCTCGACCTTACCGTCTACATGGTCAAGGGCAGCTACTATCAGAAGCCCTTCCGCAAGAACGTCATTGAGACCTTCGGCGCAAAAATAGTTCCCAGCCCCAGCGACACCACCAATGCAGGCAGAGCGATACTCGCCGAGATGCCCGACACCACCGGCTCGCTCGGCTGCGCTATCTCCGAAGCAGTCGAAACCGCCGTCACCACCGACAACTGCCGCTATGTGCTCGGCTCGGTGCTCAACCAGGTGCTGCTGCATCAGAGTATAATCGGCATTGAATCCAAGGCGGCAATGGAGATGTATGACGAATACCCCGACATCATCATCGGCTGCGCCGGCGGCGGCTCCAACCTCGGCGGCCTTATCTCCCCTTTCATGCGCGATAAGATCCGCGGCGAGAAGAACCCGTACTTCATCGCGGTTGAGCCGGCCTCCTGCCCATCGCTCACCAGAGGCAAATACGCCTATGACTTCTGCGACACCGGCAAGGTCACTCCGCTCGCAAAGATGTATACTCTCGGCTGCGACTTCATCCCCGCCTCCATCCATGCGGGCGGCCTGAGATATCACGGCATGTCACCCATCATCAGCAAGCTCTATCACGACGGCTATCTCGACGAGGCTCGCGCATACAAGCAGACCGAGATATTCGCAGCTGCCGTTGAATTTGCAAGAGCGGAGGGCATCCTCCCCGCCCCCGAATCATCGCACGCTATCAAGGCGGCCATCGACGAGGCTCTCAAGTGCAAAGAGACCGGCGAAGAAAAGACCATACTCTTCGGTCTGACCGGCACGGGCTACTTTGACATGACGGCTTACGATTCCTTCAACAGCGGCAAGATGGAGGATTACATCCCCTCCGATGAGGAGCTTGAGAAGAGCTTCGCAAAATTCCCCCACATAGGTTAAAAAATAACGGTGCAGTCGAAAGGCTGCACCGTATTTTTATATCTTATTGAATTATTTGTTATCCTTGCCCTTGATGATATCGTTGATAAGGATATAGAACTGATCGTCGTCAAAGCTGCCGTCATTGGACTTTGCGGGCGCTGCGGGGGCAGCGGGTGCTGCCGGAGCGGCGGGCTCGGCCGCGCTTGAGGAGGCGCCGAAATTCGGGATGCTGGGCGCTGCGGGGGCAGCGGGAGCGGCAGGAGCGACGGGCTTCGCAACGGGAGCTGCGGGAGCCGTCTCTGCGACGGTGGCTGCTGCGGCTGCGGCGGCAAAGGGATTGACCTTAGCTGCGGGGGCGGCAGTCTCGGCGGGGATGACGGGAGCGGCGGGCTTGTTGTTATCAAAGCCGGTCGCTATGACGGTGATGACCATCTCGTCGTCAAGCTCGGGATCGAATGCGATACCCCAAGTGATATTTGCGTCCTCGTGAGCGTTGGCGGTGATGATCTCGGCTGCATTCTCGACATCCTCAAGGTCAACGTCATCGGAGGCGGTGATGCTGATGATAACGCCCATTGCGCCGGAGATCGAGGTCTCAAGCAGCGGGCTGGAAACTGCTGCGTTCGCAGCGCACTCGGCCTTGTCCTTGCCCTTGGCTCTGCCGACGCCCATGTGAGCGTAGCCTGCGTCCTTCATAACGCTGGTAACATCGGCAAAATCGAGGTTGATGAAGCCGGGGATCTTTATAAGCTCGGAGATGCTCTTAACGCCCTGAAGCAGCACTTCGTCCGCCTCGGCAAAAGCCTCTGCGATGGTCTTTTTCTTCTCATCGAGCGCACGGAGCCTGTCGTTGGGGATAACGATGAGGCTGTCAACATGCTCGGCGAGCTTTGCAATGCCCTCCTGAGCCTGGATCATTCTTCTCCTGCCCTCAAACTTAAAGGGCTTGGTAACGACGCCGATGGTAAGGCAGCCCATGTCTTTGGCGACCTGAGCGATAACGGGAGCCGCACCTGTGCCGGTGCCGCCGCCCATGCCTGCGGTGATGAATACCATATCGGTGCCCTTGAGAGCGTCGGAGATGGAATCTCTGCTCTCCTCGGCGGACTTAGCGCCGATCTCCGGCTTGCCGCCTGCGCCCTGACCGTGAGTCGATTTCTCGCCTATCTGGATCTTATGGGTCGCCTTGGAGTGAACAAGCACCTGCTTGTCCGTGTTAACGGCGATAAACTCAGCACCGAGAACACCCGAGGTGATCATCCTGTTGACGGCGTTTCCGCCGCCGCCGCCGACGCCTATAACTTTTATCTGAACCGTACTTTCAAAATCGTTGTCAATTTCAAATGCCATTTGGTTTGACCCCCTATGGTTTTATTTTACCTATATAAACAGAATTATATTAACATGTAAATTTAAAAAATACAAGAACAAATTGAAAATTTATCTTGCTTTTCTTCATTTTTTTCGTTTTTAAGGTCAAAATTAGTGTGAAAAAGCATTATAACGGCAAAAACGGCGGCTTTATCCCTCGCCGCCGCTGCTTTCATCTGTCGTTGCTTCCTCGCCGTCCGTTGTCGGTTCGTCGGCGGGGACTTGCGGATAGCCCGCCTCAAATTCGACGAGCTCGGGTATATCGTCGGCGTCTCTGCTGTCAAAATACGCCTGCTTCACGACCGTCAGATTGACCACACCCGACTGATCGGGCGCTATGGAGTCCTCCTCCTGCAATACTTTCTTTGCAAGAGCCAGCTTTGAGTCAAGGCTGCTCGGGTTGCCGAGTTTCAGCACTATCCTGCGCTGATAGATGAGATAAATATTGCTGCGCGAGGTGACGTCTATGGCGCTTATATCCTCGAAGCTGTTATCCTCAAGCGCCGACGCAATGCGGGCAAGGATATCGCCCGTCGGGTCGGCTATCTCGGCGGTATCCCCCGTCTCCTGCGCAGCGTCGGTGAATTTTATCTTCTCACCGACCACGGGAGTGGTGGGCGAAGCGCCGTTTATCAGAGTAACGCCCTCGGGCAGCTCTGCGGAATACGACAGCACCTTGAAGTCGTTGCCGAGCAGCACATAGCCCGCCATGGAGACGGGCACGGCGTAGGTCTCCTTGTATTCGTCATATTTGATAACGAGCGTGTTGGGGAATTTACGGCTGAGCTTGACGCTGCCTGTATAGGGCAGCTTTTTCTCTATCGACGCCGCCGCTTCGTCAAGGTCGGCGAAGATAAGGCTCTTGCCCGTCTGAATGCCGCTCGCTTCTATTATCTGATCTCTTGTATAAGGGCTGACGCCCTCGACATGGTATTTCTCCACTCGGAAGAATATAAGCGCCGCCGCAGAGAGCACGACCGTCGCAATTATCAGCACGAATACCGTGATGACAAGCGCCAGCCTGAAAATTTTGCCTGCTTTATTCCTTCTCTTACTCTGCATCGTTTCACCGCCTGCTTTTACATCATTGTTTATTTAATAATGTATTAAATATTTATAACCTTAATATCAGCGCCGAGGCGTGACAGATTGCCGCACACATCCTCGCACCCTCTGAGCACATGGCGTACCCCGTCGATGACGCTTTCGCCTCTTGCGCCGAGAGCCGCCGCTATCAACGCGCTGCCGCCCCGCAGATCGCTTGCCGTGACCTTTGCACCGTGGAGCGATGGCACGCCCTCGACGACCGCCACGCAGCTGTCCTCGACCCGTATATCCGCGCCCATTTTGATAAGCTCGGGCACATGGCGGAAGCGATTCTCAAACACCCGCTCCGAAATAATGCTCGTGCCCCTTGCCGTTGCGGCGACCGCCGTGACAAGGGCCTGGGAATCCGTTGGAAAGCCGGGGTAAGGCATAGTCCGCAGATATTTGATGCGCTCCGCTCGTTTCGGCGCGGTAACGCTCATTTCGCCGTTTGCGAAGTCGATTTTGCAGCCGCAGCACTCAAAAACGGGAATAACGGGGGCAAGATGCTCCCGCTCGACCTCGGTGACGACCGCTCTGCCGCCCGTGACCGCCGCACAGGCCATATATGTGGAGGCGACAATGCGATCGGGTATCACCCGATGCTCTGCGCCCGTCAGGCGCCTGCCGCCGTATATTCTGATAACGCTTTGACCCGCCCCGATTATCTTTGCGCCGCATTCGTTCAGGAAATCCGCCAGATCCTTTATCTCCGGCTCTCTTGCGGCGTTTGTTATCACCGTCTCGCCCTTTGCGGCGAGGGAGGCAAGCATTATATTCTCCGTCGCGCCGACGCTCGGGAAAGAGAGGCTTATGCGGCACGGGGCCAGCCCGTTCGGGGCGGTGCATTCCATGCTGCCGCCGCTCTCCTCGATGACAACGCCCATGCTGCGGAATGCGGCAATATGCATATCTATCGGGCGCAGCCCTATCTCGCACCCGCCGGGGAGAGTTGCGCTCCCTCTGCCGAATCTTGCGAGCAGGGCACCGAGAAAGATGATGGACGAGCGCATCTCGCTCATCAGCTCCTCGGGTATGGCTGAGCAATTGATATCGCCCGAATCGACCGTGACCGTGCCGCCCTCACGGCTGACCCTACAGCCGAGCCGTTCAAGGATCGCAACGGCGATATCGACATCGGTTATCCTCGGGCAATTATGTATAACGCTTATTCCGTTTACGGCGGCGCACGCTGCGAGGATCGGGAGGGAGCTGTTCTTTGAGCCTTGCAGCCGTGTCTTCCCTTCGAGTCTGATGCCGCCGCTGATAATGAGATTCTCCATATTCACACGCTCCTCGAAAGCTCTGATACATACTATTCCGAGGGGCGCTTATGCGTGAATGGCTATCCCTTACTTAACTATCTCGCAGAGGGTCTCGTATATTCTCTCCGTCGCGTCGAGCACCGCCATCGCCTTGGCGTTTGCGCCGATCTTAGCGAGCCTTGACTTATCGCCGAGCAACTCATCGACCTTCTCGGTCAGCGAATCGGGTGTGAGATCCTTTTCCTCAAGAATGACCGCCGCGTCGTTCTCGACGAGCGCCATTGCGTTGTGATACTGATGATTCTCCGTCACATAAGGCGACGGGATAAGTATTGAAGGCTTGCCGAGCGCCTGGATCTCGCTGAGCGAGCTTGCGCCCGAGCGGCTGATGACAAGGTCGGCCGCGGGCAGGCACTTCGGGATGTCGATATACTCGACGACTCTGATATTCGGGTGCCCCGCCGGGTCAACGCCCGCCTTGCGAAGCTCCTCGACGAACCAATCGCCGCCCTTGCCCGTGGCATGGAGGAATACGCAGTCATTCGCCTTGTATTTCTTGAGTATCATGCCGAGCACCGCGTCGTTGACGGGCTTTGCACCGAGGCTGCCGCCCATCGAGAGGATGAGGGGCTTACCGCCGAGCTGAAGCTCCGCCTTGGCGAAATCGGGGTCGACCCTGAGAATATCTCCCCTTATCGGCAGACCCGTGACAACGCAGGGATTCTTCGGCTTCATGTATTTCTCCGCCTGCTTTGCGGTGAGCATTACTCTGTCCACTCTGCCGGCGAGGGCTTTATTTGTCACGCCGGGGAAGGCGTTTTGCTCGTGTATGGCCGTGGGCACGCCCATTTTGGCAGCCATACGGAGCACGGGGCCGCTGACATAGCCGCCGAAACCGACGACGAGGTCGGGCTTAAAATCCTTGATTATCTTCTTTGCCTGCGATGATGCGCGCAGCAGCATTGAGAGCGTGCCGAGGTTATGCTTTATCGCCTCTGGCGAAAAGCTGCGGTAAAATCCGCTGATATCTATAGTTCTCAGCTCGTAGCCTGCCTGCGGCACAAGGCGAGCCTCCATTTTATCCTTGGTACCCACAAAGATTATCTCGGCGTCGGGGTCCTTTTCCTTTATATATCCCGCTGTGCCGAGGGCGGGGTTGATGTGGCCGCCGGTACCTCCGGCAGCGATGAGAATTCTTTTACCTTTGAGCATTCGTCCTCTTCCTTTCATCATTTCTCGACACGGCAAGCACCATGCCCATCTCAATCAGCAGCGTCACGAGCGATGAGCCGCCGTAGCTGAAGAACGGGAGACTTATGCCGGTATTCGGGACGGTCGATGTGACGACCGCTATATTAAGACCCGCCTGCAAGGCGACCTGAACGCTGATGCCGAGCGCCAGCAATTTCGCATAGCGGCTGCGCGCCCTCAGCGCAATGGTGAAGCCCCTTGCAAGGAGCAGAATGAACGGAATAATGACTATGAGCAAAGTCGGGAAAAAGCCCAGCTCCTCGCAGATAACGGAGAAAACGAAGTCGTTCTGCGGCTCGGGGAGATAAAGATACTTCTGCCTCGATTTGCCGAAGCCGACACCGAAAAGCCCGCCCGACCCGACGGCGTAAAGGGATTGCAGGGTCTGCCACGCGTCGCCCTTTGTCTCCTCGCTCGTCAGCTCCTTGCCCGCAAGCAGCTTTTTCCATATCTCTATTCTGGGCACGGCGTGCTCGGGCAGGAATTTCTCGGGTGTGGCAATAACCACCGACGCCGCTATTGCCGCAATGACGCCGACTATCACGAACCACCGCAGCTTAACGCCGCCGAAGAACATCATCACGCCGCCGATGAGCAGCACTATCAATGCGCCTGAGAGGTGATTCTCTTTATATATCAGCAGACAGAAAACGCCGAGGATGCCCGCATAGATAAGCATCATCCACGCTTTCTCCTCGGTTTTGGTGCGGTACCGCTCCATCATAAACGAAAACAGCATGATTATGCCGAGCTTCGCAAGCTCCGAGGGCTGATAATCCATGACGCCGAGGTCTATCCAGCGCTTGAACTCCTCCTTGCCCGCGATTATCTTGGGGTTGATGAGCACATAAATGAGAAGTATCAGCGACACAAGCCCTATCAGGCCGCTGAAGCTGCGGAAGAGGTCGACCTTGAGGCGCGACACAAGCAGCATCACGACTATTCCTATCGCAGCGAATTTAAGCTGATTTATAAAGTAATAATAAGGATTATAATTTGTATCCGCTCCGTTGCGGGCGGCAACGTAGCTTGCGGAGAACATCATGACAACGCCGACCGAGACCAAATATATCACAAGCGCAAAGAACGCAAGGTCAAAGCTGCCGGAGGTGAAGAATTCCCTGATCTTGCCGGTGAACAGGCTCTTGAACCATCTTTTTATATCAAAGAAGCTCTTGAACTCGCTCCAAAAGAATCGCAGCTCGCCCTTGAGGCCGACGCTCTTGAATTTCGGTGCGGTAGGTTCTTTCGTCACGACCCTCTCCCCTTTCTCATACATATTTTTATTATTTGAATTATTTAACTATATAACCGCCGTAATACATAATTGCGACCGCAGCGGCGCCGCCGAGGGCATTCACCGCCGAAAAGACGGCGACTATCTTTTTTTCGCTCCAGCCGCAAAGCTCAAAATGGTGGTGGATAGGCGCCATTTTGAATATCCGCTTGCCGCCGGTGACGCGGTAATAAACTATCTGAAGCACGTCGGAGGCACCCTCGACAACATAAACCACGCCTGCAAGCAGCAGTATCAGCGGGCAGCCGAGCGCATAAGCGAGGGCAACGACCATACCGCCGAGGAACATGGAGCCTGTATCGCCCATAAAGACCTTGGCGGGGTTTTTATTCCAAAAGAGGAATCCCACGCACGCACCCGCAAGGGCTGCTGCCGCCATTGAGAATCCGAACAAGCCCTTTAATCCGGCGATAACTCCGAGCGAGACCGCCGCCGTCACGGTGACGGAGCTGCAAAGTCCGTCCACGCCGTCGGTGAAATTCACGGCGTTGACGCTCGCATAGATTATCACTATGCCGAATATCCAATGGAAGAAGCCTATCTCGACCATGCCGACGAACGGCACGAACATATACGGCGCGCCGTCCATGCTCATATAAAGCCCCATCAGGTAGGCGACGCAGACAAGCAGCTGCGCCAGTGTCTTTTGCTTTATCGTCAGCCCGAGGTTGCGGCCTCTGACTATCTTGATATAATCGTCGGCAAAGCCGATAAGCCCGAAGGAGAGAGCCATCACAAGCCCGCTCCAGAGCCTTGTATACATTTCGGAGGGAACGAGGCTGCCCGAGGCGACGATATCGCCGCCCGTGAGCTTGTCGGTGATAACGGTGACGGCTATTGCCGCGACCGTGCCGATAATGAACATAAGCCCGCCCATTGTGGGCGTCCCCTGCTTGCTTTTATGCCATTTCGGGCCGATATCGAGTATCGTTTGCCCGAATTTCAGCTTCCTGAGCCATGGAACCATGGCAAATCCCAGCCCAGCGGTGACGGCGAGACCCGCTGCGCCCGCCAAGCCTACGGCGGCAAAATTATTCATAGCCGACGCTCCTTGTTATTATTCTTCAATCGCCGAATATACCGAATAAATAACATCCTCAAGCTTCATGCCGCGGCTCGCCTTAAAGAGAACGGCGTCGCCCTCGTGAAGCTCGCTTAAAAGAAAATCCGAAAGCTCTTTTTTATCGCTGAAGCTCCTGACGAGCGGCACCCCGCCCGCTTTTGCGCCCTCGGCGGTGAGAAGCGCTCTCTCGCCGTAGGTGAGCACGGCGTCGATGCCGTTTTGAGCGGCCTTTTCGCCGACCTCGCGGTGAGCCTGCTCGCTGAAGCTGCCGAGCTCCAGCATATCGCCGATAACGGCTATGCGGCGGGTCGCTTTCATCGTCCCGAGCACGGCGAGAGCCGCAGCCTGGGAATCGGGGCTTGCGTTATAGCAATCCTCGATGAAGGTGATACCGCCCTTTTTGACTATCCTCTGCCGCATACCCGAGGGCACATAGCCCTTGAGCGCTTCGAGCGACTCGGCGATATCAATGCCGAGGCATTTGCCCGCGGCGCAGGCGGCGAGAGCGTTATATACATTATGTCTGCCTGTGCAGGGCAGCTTCGCCCTGACGGCCTGTGCACCCGCGGCGACGGTGAATTCAAGGCTGTCATCGGTCATAACGATGTCGCTTGCCCTGTATTCGCCGACGGGGTCGTCTATGCTGTAGAATACGGTGCGGTGAGCGCCCGGCCTCACAGTGCGTAGCATATCATTATCCGCATTCAATATGACGGGTGCGTTCGGCTTCATGCCCTCGAGCAGCTCGAGCTTAGCCTTGAGGATACCCTCCCTTGAGCCGAGCTTCTCGATATGCGACACGCCTATATTAGTGATTATTGCCACGTCGGGGCGAACTATATTCGTCATTGCCGATATCTCGCCGAAGCCGCTCATGCCCATCTCGATGACCGCCGCCTCATGGCTCGGATCAAGGCGGAAAAGGGTCAGCGGCACGCCTATCTCATTGTTGAGATTGCCCTCGTTTTTGAGGGTATTGTATTTCGCCGAGAGCGCCGCATGGACCATATCCTTGGTGGTGGTCTTGCCGACGCTGCCTGTTATGCCGACAAACGGGATTTTGAAAAGGCTCCTGTAATATCCGGCGAGGTCGAGCAGCGCTTTGCGGGTGCTGCCGACAAGCATCTGCCGCTCGCCGAGGCCGCAATCCCGCTCGCACACGACCGCGCCCGCCCCGCTCTCAAGAGCCTTGGCGGCGTAATCGTGACCGTCGAAATTCTCGCCTTTCAGGGCGATGAAAAGGCAATTCGGAGTTATCTTCCTTGTATCGGTGCAAACGCTGTCAAAGCGCCCGTCAAGCTCCGAAACGGAGCCGACCGCCTTTGCGGCTTCTTTATAGGTAAGAGCTTTCATGCTCAGCCTCCTGTTTTTTCGCTCAGTATCTTTGCGACTATCTCGCGCTCGTCATAGTGTATCTTACCGCTCGCAAGTATCTGATAGGTCTCGTGACCCTTGCCCGCAAGGACTATCACATCCCCCGCCTTTGCGGCGGAGAGCGCCTTGGCTATGGCCTTTGTCCTGTCGGGCTCGACGATTATCTTCGCACCGTGCTTGACGACGCCGACCATGATATCGTCGATTATCGCCTGCGGATCCTCGCTCCTAGGGTTATCGGAGGTGATTACCGCTATATCGGCAAGCCTTGAGCCGATCTCGCCCATTATCGGGCGCTTGGTCTTATCCCTGTCGCCGCCGCAGCCGAACACGCAGATAACTCTGCCGTCGGTTATCTCATGCACACTCGTGAGCACATTCTCAAGCCCGTCGGGGGTGTGAGCGTAGTCGATTATGACGGAATAGGGCGTATCTGTCTTGACAAGCTCCATCCTGCCGGGCACTCCGCCGCACTGCGAGAGCGCATCGAGCACCTCGCGGAAGTCATAGCCCATCTCAACAAGGCAGACCGCCGCTCCCATTGAATTATAGACCGAGAATTCACCCGGCACGGCGAAATCGACCCTGCCGATATTGTCGTTGCTGACAAGCTCATATTTAACGCCCGCTGCGGAGACTCTGATATTCTTTGCGGAGTAGTCGCATTCATCCGACTTTGCGGAGAAGGTAACATTCCTGCACTGAGTGCCGCTGAGCATATACTGCGCCGCCTCGTCGTCCACGTTAATGACGGCTAAATCCGAATTTTCAAACAGCAGATGCTTCGCAGCCGCATAATTCTCAAATGTGCCGTGATAATCGAGATGATCCCTTGTAAGATTGGTGAAAACGGCGGCCTTGAAACGGATGCCCTCCACCCTCTTCTGAGCGAGCGCCTGGGAGGAGACCTCCATCACGCAGCAGCGGCAGCCCGACTCGACCATCTCGGCAAAGAGACGGAAAAGCTCGTAGGGGTCGGGGGTGGTGAGCGACGCAGGGTATTCCTTGTCGCCCGTGATGTTTTTGACCGTGCCTATCATGCCCGTCTTGCAGCCGAGCCGTTCGAGCACCGAGTGAATAATAAAGCAAGAGGTGGTCTTGCCGTTGGTGCCCGTGATGCCGATGATATCGAGCTTCTGCTCGGGGTGGGAATAGAATGCGGCGCAGAGCTTGGTGTAAGCCGCCCTCGTATCGTCAACAAGGAGCTGACGGTCAAGCCCCATATCCTTTTGAACCACGACCGCAGCGGCGCCGTTCTCCAGCGCCTCCGCCGCCTTGGTGTGGCCGTCAAAATGCTTGCCCTCGATGCAGACAAATATGCTGCCGTCGCAGACCTTAGCCGAATTATCGGTGATAAATGTTATATCCTTATCCTCAGGCAGAGCCTTTAACCCCAGCTCCGCCGCAAGTAAACTCAGTTTCATCTTTTTTCCTCCCTGCGGTTTAGTCCGCATAATCGTTAACGCCCGTGTTTGACTTGAAATACACGGTTACCGTCCTGCCGTACTCCGTCTCAGCGCCCGCCTCAATGCTCTGATCATATGAGACAAGCTCGCCCGCGTTAAGCGCGTTGCCCGAGATACGGATATTCAGGCCGCTCGAATGAGCCAGCTTATTGACCTGCGACATAGTCATGCCCCTGAAATCGGGCACCGTCGCCGTGAGCCTGTCGGCGTCCTGCTCGGTATAGAGGACTATGATACCGTCCTGCGGCATGTTCTGATTATACGACGGCATCTGGCTGATGACCTTGTCGCCTTTGCCGACCGTCTTGACCGAGAAGCCCTCCTGCTCAAGGAGCGCCTTGGCGTCCTCGACCGTGCTGCCGACAAGATTCGGCGCGTTGGTATCGAGCAGCTTCATCTCGCTGTCGGTGTATTCACGCTCGACGCCCATGTATTCAAGCGATTTCTCGACCACCTGAGCCGCAACGGGGGTGCATATCTGACCGCCGTTTATCTGACCGACGGGGTCGTCGACAATTATAAGAACGGCTATCTCGGGGTCATCCGCCGGCGCAAAGCAGCCGAAGGACGCAACGTAGTGGCCGACATTATTGAGCTTCTGCGATGTGCCGGTCTTGCCCGCGACCCTGTAGCCCGCGACGTAGGCGTTTTTGCCTGTGCCGCTCGTGACGACCTGCTCCATCATGCCCGCGACTATATTCGCCGTCTGCTTTGATATGACCTGCCGTCTGACGTTAGGCTGAGTCTCGCTCACGACATTGCCGTTCTCGTCAAGCTGCTTCGCGACCACATAGGGGGTCATCAGCTTGCCTCCGTTGGCAATGGCGCTTATCGCCGTAATCATCTGTATCGGAGTTACCTGGAACGACTGGCCGAACGACGAGCTGGAAAGCTCGACGATGCCCATCGTATCAAGGGTGTGGTAGTTGACACCCGCAACAGGCATAGTCTCCGCAGGGAGGTCGATGCCCGTTTTCTCCGTGAAGCCGAACGCCTCAAAGTATTCGCAGAATTTCTCCGCGCCGAGCTTCTGACCGACCGTTATAAAGAACGGGTTGCAGGAATTCATAAGCCCGTGGGTCAGATCCTGAGTGCCGTGGCCGGTGCGCTTGTGGCATTTTATCGTCCTGTCGGCAACTTGGATCTTGCCGGTGCAGGTGTAGCTCGTTTCGGGAGTTACCACATTCTCCTCAAGACCCGCCGAAGCAGTGATTATCTTAAAGACCGAGCCGGGGTCGTAGATATCGCTGGTTATGAAGTTACGCCACTTCTTGAAAAGCAGGTTATTCCTTATCACCTTGCGCCTTGCCGCCGCTCTCTCCTCAACGGTGGAGTTATTTGTCTCTATCTCCTTCTCCTGCGAGGCGGTCAGCTCGGAGCTGTCGTCCTTCTCGCCCTCGGCGGCTATATAGTCCTTCTCCTCGTCCGTCAAATGCTGCGGGTCGTTAAGGTCATAGTCCTCAATGCACGCCATGGCGAGGATCGCGCCGGTGTTGACGTTCATCACAACGCCGTATGCGCCCTTGCCCTTGCTGTCCGCATAGACCTGCTCGAGGCTGTCGGTGAGATAGCGCTGAATGACCTCGTTCACCGTCAGCACAAGGCTCGTGCCCCTCACGGCGTCGTAAACGCTCTCATACTGATCGTCCATTGCGCCGCTCTTGCCGTTGAGCGCCTTAACTATTCTGCCCGGAGTTCCGGTCAAAGTATCATTGTATTTTAGCTCAAGCCCCGAACGCCCCACATCGTCGTCGCCCGTGAAGCCTATCACGCAGGCCGCGAGGCTGCCGTAGGGGTAATATCTCTTAACGTCGGGGTCAAGCCCAATAGCGTCGGAGTAATAGAATCTCTTGTTTTTGCCGTCAACCTCTTTTTGAAAGTAAGGCTTCTGCGTATAGGCTCCGTCGGCATTCTTGACGCCGTCAAGCAGCTTCTGAATGCTCTCCTTCTCTGCAAGCTCTATACGCCTTTTTATGACGAGGTAATTATACTTGTTTTTCGCCGCCTTATCGGCTATATCCTGCTCGTCAACGCCCGTAAGCTCGGCGAGCTTTGAGCACACCTCCGCCTTGAAATTCTCATCCGTTATCTTGCTGGGGTTGATATAGAGCTTCCAGACCGAGGCGCTTTGGGCGAGCACGGTGCCGTTGGCGTCATAGATAATGCCTCTCTCCGCCGATATCTCGGTGTCACGGAGCTGATTCTGCTCCGCCTTGCTCTTATATTTCTCGCTGTCAATGGTCTGTATCTTGAAAAGATTCGCTACGCTGAGCAGGAAGGGGAAGACTAAAATGATAAGGAAAACAGCAAGCACTCGCTTGCCGAACGAACCGTTATTTGAGCTTTTTTTCATTTTCTTCACCCTTTCATACTGATTTTTTGCCCCTGCCGAAAAACAAAAGAACGCTGCCCCCTAAAGCGATACGCAAAAGCCCTGTTCCGCAGCAGCTTGTGCAGCGAAAATCTTTTTCATCCGCTTTGATTGAGACAGCCTTGACTGTAATTTATTTTATTCGGGATAAATTTTTCATCCGTTCATAGCAGTATATGCCTTATATACCGCCGCATATGACGGCAAAATCGCACTCGGCGTAGCCGCGGATTCCCAAACAGTAGTCAATGATAGCGGCTCGTGTCAATCCGTTGCGTCTGCCTGTGCGCTGCCCTTTACCTCTTTGCCGTTCGCCACGACCACCTTATCCGAGCCATCCCTGTCGGAGAAATAGTGGATCTGATAGCGCTCGAGCTTGCACATACCGAGCTGCGAAACCGCGTAGGCTTCAACCTTCTCTCTTGAAAAAGCCGAGCTGAGCTGCATTGTGAGCCTGACATTCTCGCTCTCGGCGACCGATATTTTATTCCTGAGCGTCGCCGCCTCGCTCGTGAGGCTCTCGAGGCTTATCCTCATGGCGATTATGCCGCCGAAAAGGCCGATAAGCATTATCGACACGGCGAATATGCCGAGCACCCTCCTGAGGCTTGCGGAGGGGGCGGTGCGGCTGTGCGGAGCCTGCTTCGGCTTCGGCTGCCTGACCGGCTGCTGCCGCCTTTGCGGCTCAGGGGTCGGCTCTATAGCCGGCTCCGCAAACAGCGAAAGATCATATGCTTCGCTGCGGTTATAATCCGTCATTCCTTTTCCCTCTCTTTTATATACTCAAATATCTGATATCAATTATAATTTCTCCGCCGTTCTCAGTCTGGCACTGCGGCTTCTCGGATTCTCCGCCGTCTCCGCTTCGCTCGGGGCAACCGCCTTGAGCACCTTTGCCTGCGGAACTCTGCCGCAAACGCACACGGGGAAGTTCCTCGGGCATATACAGCCCTTTGCCAGCGGCGCGAACGCCTGCTTAACTATCCTGTCCTCAAGCGAATGGAAGGTGATGATGCTCACCCTGCCGCCCTTATCGAGGCAGTCGAACATATCCGTGACCGCCTGCGAAAGCCCGTCCAACTCGCCGTTTATGTAGATGCGTATCGCCTGGAAGGTGCGCCTTGCGGGGTGGCCGTCCCTTTTGGCGGCGGCGGGCATGGCCGATTTGATTATCTCGGCAAGCTCGAGGGTGGTCTCTATCCGCTTCTGCTCCCTCGCGCGGACTATAGCCCGTGAGATCGCAGGGGCGAATTTCTCCTCGCCGTATTCATATATTATCCTTTGCAGCTCGTGCTGCGGCAGGTCGTTGACTGCGTCTTCGGCGCTCATGCCCTCAAGGCTCATACGCATATCGAGCGGAGCGTCGTGGTGAAACGAAAAGCCCCTTGCGGGCTCGTCAAGCTGGTGGGAGCTGACGCCGAGATCGGCGAGCACTCCGTTCACCTGCTCAATGCCGAGCGACGAAAGAATGGCTTTTATATTAAAGAAATTATCATGCACAAGCGTCACGCGCGGGTCGCCGCCGAATCTGGCGCCGAGAGTCGCTATCGCCTCGGGGTCTCTATCCACGGCGATGAGCCTGCCCTCGCCGAGGCGTTCGAGTATCGCCGAAGAATGACCGCCTCCGCCTGCGGTGCAATCCACATAGACGCCGCCGGGCACGATATTGAGTGAATCTATCGTTTCGTTAAAAAGTACGGGTATATGATGAAACTCGGCAGGCATCATACTCTCCTCGCTCCCTTGGGCGAGAGGGTAATCCTCGACTTATCGCCGCTGAAGGTTTTGTGGCTCTGCCAATTCTCTTCGCTCCAAAGCTCAACTCTGTTGCCCATGCCGACGACGAAGACCTCCTCGCCAAGCTCGGCCCATTCCCTTTGCTCCTCGGGGACGGTGATCCTGCCGGAGCGGTCGACGCCCGCAATGCTGAGCCTGTCGGCAAGCAAGCGCTGGATCTGCGCCTGCTCCTCGCCCTCGAAGGTATCGTCGATGCCCTCGGCGAATATCGCGAACTTCTCCTCGGAGAACACCCAGATGCAGGGGTCGTCATACAGAGACGAGATAAGGTAGACCTTGGAGCCGAGCAGCTCTCTGAATTCGGGAGGAATGGACATACGGTTTACCTGGTCGAACTTCCTTTTGAACTTGCCGCCGAGATAATCGAACATATGCCTCCTCCTTTCTGCAAAATTGCGGGTTAGCTACCCTTTAGTCTCCTTTGCTTCCCTTTACGGTCATATTATAAACGCTGCAAGCCGCAATTGCAAGTGTTTTTTAAGAATATTTTTAACTCTTTTCAGATTTTTCGACAAAAATCCGCTGCAATGTCTCTCCAACCCCAATATATAGTCGAACCCCGCGCTCTCACTGCACGGGGTTTTAAATATTAACTTTGGCGTGGCGTTAAAATCCGGCATGGTTTTCCGCTTTGGCAAATGTGGGTGCACGGTGTTAAAACACGGCACGGTTTTTCGCTTTGGCGGCGGTAATTTTTGTATTCGCTGCGGCGGGGCGGTGATAACTGTAGGTTTTATTGGCGGCTCAAAGCTCAGGCGGTGAGCATCAGCATATCCTCGGGGCTTATGCCCGGTTGGAGGGCGCAATTGATAGCAAGGGCTGTCAGCTTCGCCGCCCTCTCTATCATCAGGTCGACCTCACGCGGCGTCACCATCATCTCCGCCGCCTCCTCACCCGCTCGCCCGCCCGAATAATCTGAGACAAGGGTCGCGGCGTCCACGACGGTCGGGACCCCGACGGCTATGACGGGCACGCCGAGGGTCTGCTCGCTTATCTCCTGCCTCGCGTTGCCGACCCCCGAGCCGGGAGTTATGCCTGTGTTGCACATTTGAATAGTCCTGCCGAGGCGTGAAACATTCCTCGCGGCGAGGGCGTCCACGGTGATGACCGCCTCGGGGCGCAGAGTATCCACAAGCCCCTTGAGCATTTCGCCCGCCTCGGCTCCCGTCTCGCCGAGCACGCCCGTGGCAAAGGCGCTGACCGTCCTCAGCTTGCCGAGGCCCGTCGCTCGCAGCAGTTCGCCGGTTATATGTCGGGTGGCGAATATCATCGAGGCGCATTTCGGCCCGAGAGCGTCGGGGGTTATCCTCGAATTGCCGAGCCCCGCCACAAGCACGCTGCCGCTCGGCGGCAGCAGGCTCGCTATCTCCTCGCTGACCGCGCCGAGGCTGCCGTCGATAAACTGGGCGTGTCGGGCAAAGGGCGTGACCTCCACATTGATATATCTGCCTATCGGCTTCCCGATAGCCTGCGCCCCCTCCTCATTGACGACCTCGATACGGCTCACCTTGGCGCAGCGCTTCTTGACCGTCTCGATATTCACGCCCCGCATATTCCGCTTATCAAGCGATTCGCATCTCTCCAGCGCCAAATCGGTTCTCAAATTCATATTCAAATACCTCTTGATTTTTTCAGAATTTTTTGGTAGTATGTATTTCAGGCGAATATTCCCGATATTTCAAACATTTTTTCAAAAACACCTTGCATTTGAAGAAAAATTGTGTTATCATATTCACCTGTATGAAGAAGGAGGTGTCTTTTAATGCCCAATATCAAATCAGCTAAGAAGAGAGTTCTCGTCAATAAGACCAGAGCAGCAAGAAACAAGTCCAGAAATACGGCTCTCAAAACCGCTATAAAGAAGGCTAACGTTGCTGCCGCCGCTAACGCACCTGAGACCGAGGCTCTTGTAAAAGAGGCTGTCAAGAAGGTTGATCAGGCTGCCGCTAAGGGCCTTATCCACAAGAACAATGCAGCTCACAAGAAGTCGGCTCTTGCAAAGCTCGTTAAATAAGCTGCACAATCAAATTAAAAGCAAAACGGCCGTAGTTGTAAATTTTTTATGACTGCGGCTGTTAAATTATTGACATTCTGACCAAAATAGGCTATAATTAAGAAAATAAAAATGTACGGAGGTTCATTTCATGGATTGCCTTAAGAAGATCTTCAAAGTCATCGCTATAATCACCGTTATTGTCGGCGCGGTCGCAGGCGTTTATTTCGCAGTTAAGAAGTTCCTCGATAAGAAGAACGCTACCGCCGATTGCGAAGAGAACTACGTTTCCTGCTCCTGCTGCGAGGCTCAATAAACCGACAGCGCTTCCCCGTTCGTTATGAACGGGGATTTTTTTTATTTTCTTAAGATTTTTCTAATTCTGCCGGTTTACTGTTGACATGGGCGGCAAAATCTTTATTATTAATAGCAGAGGTCGCTCACTTCTCTTTAGGCCTTGTGATGAATGAAGCTATCAGACCGCAGAGGATCGCAGCCGTCACACCGCCCGCGGCCGAGGTAAATGCGCCTGTCAGGATGCCTCTCACTCCCCCGTCTGATATCGCCTGCTCCGTGCCCTTTGCCATCGCGTAGCCGAAGCCCGTCAGCGGCACGGTCGCGCCAGCGCCCGCCCACTCGGCAAACGGCTCATAGACCCCGACGGCAGTCAGCGCCACGCCGAGCACCACAAACGCCACAAGTATGCGCCCAGGAGTCAGCTTGGTGGTATCCATGAGCACCTGCCCTATGAGGCATATTGCTCCCCCGGCGATGAACGCCTTGAGCAACGAAAGAAATATATCCATATTCATCATCCCATCCCGCTTTTTTCTTATTATCAGCATTTCGGCGGCGAGTATACGACAAAAAACAAAAAATAACTCTTGACAAATCACTCGCCGACAAATAATATATTATCATGTGCGTTCCGGGGGGAACGCAAACAGAAAGAAAAGGAGATTTTTTTATGGTATTTGAAACTCTGAAGAAGATCATCAGCGAGCAGCTCGAAGTTGACCCCGCTATCATCAACGAAGGCTCATCCCTCACCGGCGACCTCGGCGCAGACAGCCTTGACCTCGTCGACCTCGCAATGTCCGTTGAGGACGAATTCGATATCGAGCTTTCCGACGAAGCACTTGAGAAAATCAAGACCGTCGGCGACCTTGTTGCCTTTGTTGAGGACAGAACCTGATTAATTATTATTGCAATTTTGAGCTGCGGCAAACGTCGCAGCTTATTTTTTTGACTTTTTGCCGCAAAGGTGATATTATTGAACCGAACAGGAGGCATTGATATGATAATCAAAAATGCGATCATATACGGCGAGGATTTTGAGCCTCGGCGTGAGGATATAAGAATTGAGGACGGCAAAATAGCCGAGATCGGCAAGCTCGACGGCGACGGCTTGGACTGCACAGGCATGAGAGTGCTTCCCGGCTTCATCGACATACACATTCACGGCTGCAATTTGGCCGACACGACAGACGGCAAAGAGGATTCGGTGCTCGTAATGAGCCGCTGGCTCGCGGGCAAGGGCATAACATCATTTTGCCCGACTACAATGACCCTGCCGATAACCGAGCTGCAAAAGAGCTTCAAATACGCCGCCGACGCAATGGGTCACGAGCCGGGCGCATACATCCACGGCATCAATATGGAGGGTCCCTTCATCTCGCCCGCAAAGAAAGGCGCTCAGGCCGAGAAATACATCATAGCACCCGACTATGATACTTTTGCCCGGCTCAACGCCGTGTGCCCCGTGAAACTCGTAGACGTTGCCCCTGAAATGCCCGGTGCGCTTGAATTCGCCGAGCGGGCAAGCAAGGTATGTACGGTCTCCGCCGCACACACTACCGCAACCTACGAGCAGGCAAAAGCGGGCTACGAGCACGGCTTTTCGCACGCCACTCACCTCTTCAACGCGATGGTCGGTCTCGGCTCACGCGAGGCAGGCACGGTCGGCGCAGTAATGGACAGCAGCACCGTGACAGCCGAACTGATATGCGACGGCATACACATCAGCGCGCCCACACTGCGGATAGCTTTCCGCATCCTCGGCGAGGACAGAATAGCGGTCATCAGCGACGCCACCATGGCCGCGGGGCTTGAGGACGGCGAATACACCCTCGGCGGTCAGCGTGTGATCAAGAAAGGCGCGGTGCGCCTCCCCGACGGCACCCTTGCAGGCAGCGCCGCAAACCTTTTTGACGAATTCAACAATCTGCTTCACTTCGGCATTCCTCTCCGCTCGGCGCTAAAGGCTGTTACGATCAACCCCGCAAGGATAATCGGCGCGGACAAAACGACAGGCAGCATAGCAGTTGCCAAGAGCGCAGACCTGCTCATCGTATCGGATGATTTTTCGCATATTAATAATGTCATTATAAAGGGGAAGCAATTTTCGGCGCAATAATGACGGCGTTCCTGCATTCGCAAATCCTGATATTCATTCCCGTCCGCAAAACATACATGAATATATACCGACAAGTAAAACGGCTTTACAAAGTTGATTTGTAAAGCCGTTTTACTTTCATGTGTGGAAAACCCCGTGGAAAAAGTGAATAACTCCGTTTAATATTCCGATTTTAACATTATTTTCGTAAAGTTTTCCACTTTACAATGTTCCTTTCTTCTATTCGGGCAACAAATCATGCTGTATATGCAGTATAAGTGTGTGAATATTATTTGCAGGAGCGGCCGATCAAGCCGTCATAATTTATTCATAATTAGATGAATAGAACTTTTTCGAAGGATCTCGTTATATCTCGTCACTTAAATATTTCGGCTTAAATTTGCCCCATTAAAGGCCGCTGTAGCGCGCAGTTATTCTGACTCCCATCCATTATCTCGGCGCAATCAAAGGGCATACAGGGCTTTTATACGCCCTGCTTTCTGTGCTCCGGCAAGCGCCGTAAAGGCAAATATAAAACAGCATTTTAGACAAGAAAATGCCTCCGCTGCCCGAGGGCAACGGAGGCTGAATTCATTTGGCTATCGAATCCTTTCGGCTTATCAGTCAGCGAGCTGAGTGATGCCGTCGGGATTAACGAGGGTGTAGAAATCCTTGATCATGGAAGCGTCGATGCTGTCGACGGAGCCGCTGTGGTCAACGTCGGCTGCCTCAAGCCGGCTCTGATCGAGGAACGAGGTGTTGCCGTTGAGATACCAGTCAAGCATTGACTTATCTGTACCGTCGATACGGGTATCACCGTTCAGATCACCGTAAAGGACTGCATAGTAGAAGAACATGGGCCTGGTGCTGTCGTTCGCAACGTAGTAGGAACCGGTGCCGTAGCCGTAGTCGCTCTCAGCAACCTTGAAGGTCATGCGCTTGGAGTCATTAACGGTCATGCCGATGATCTTAACATACTTGGAGTCGCTTATCGAGGTGTTCTCGGCGGTTGCATCCTCTCTGAGGCCGACGCCTTCCGCAAGACCAGTGATGAAGCCCTGGAAGATCTTTCTGCCGCTGCCGTCGATGATGGGATCAATCTTCTTGATAACGATGTTTGCGCCGGAGTCGGGATTGACGATAAGATCGGTCACTGAGTTGTAAACGATCTCGAAGATCTTAGCGTAGAGGTCATCGGCAACCCTGTCGATATCGGTCTGCTGCTCGCAGTCATATGCTTCCTTATCATTATAAAGAGCCATTGCTGCGTTGTAGCTCTCAACAAGAGGATCATAGGATTCCTTGGTGTAGCCGGTAGTTTCGTTGTAAGGATCGGGATTCTCGATGAAGGGTTTCGCAAGAAGGAGATTCTGCTCGAGCTTATACCAGTCGGCTGCGCCGCTGTACTCAACGAGGTGCTTGAAAGCATCCATCAGTGAGTGGAAAGCCTTGCTGACCATTGACTGGGTGAGACCGGCTGCCGCTGCAGTGCCGTATCTTGCGGCAACGAGCGAGGTAGCGAAGTCATAAGCCTTCTTGAAATCTGCATAGGAGCTTGCAGTGTAAACCTTTACATAGTTGCTTTCGCCGTTTGTCGAGGTGCCTGCAAACTTACGGTTACGAAGGTGAGTCTGAGAATCGGTGTAAGCAGACTCGGTGTGCTTCAGGAGCCACTCAAGAACGGTGACGTCGATGGAAGTCTGGCCCTTTCTGTTGCTCTCGGCACTCTCGGCACGGTCGCCGATGTAGCTGATGTGGTTGTAGAGATCGCGTCTGTTCTCGTAGAGAGCGTAGATGTAATCAATATAACCCTCGCGCATTGCCTTGGCGACCTTCAGCGGGAAGGTACTGTCGTCCTTGGAGTATGTAGCCGAAGGAGCGGTTGCAATGCCGTTTGCAAAGTCAAGGTTGGAGATAAGAGCGAAAGCGGGTCTTGCTATCTCATAGGTGCCTGCAGCTGCATCATAGGTGAAGGTCCAGTCAATGCTGTTGCAGAAGGTGGTGATAGCTTCAAGCTCGCTATTGGTAAGACCACTCCACTGATATGCGCCGTTATGATAAGCGCCGTTGGTATCGGGAGTGATATCGAATGCAAGGACTCTGGCATCGGCAGCGCCAGCATACTTCTTGATAGCAAGTCTGACTACAGGCTCAGCCTCGTAACTGGAGAGGACGACATCGTTAGCTGCATCCTGACCGTAAGCAACTGCAAGAGCGATCTGCTCATATGCATTAGCGTTGAAGTCATTCATGTTGACGGTAACGCTCTTACCTGTTCTCTTATAATAGAAGCTAATATCCTGAGAAGCGGTGGTGAAGTAAGGATAATATTTTTTGCTGGGAACGCCGGGATCACCGTCAAAGGTAGCCTGTGAGGAATCGGTGACGATAACGCCGTCATCGTTGGCATCATAGAGGTTGTTTGCTTTAAGGTTGGAGTTGATGTAGAACTTCATCCACTCGGCATAACCGGTCGCTGCGTCGCCTGAGCCGAATGCTTTATAACCGGAGACGAATTTTGCTGCATCTTTAAGCTCGGACTCAAGGTTGTTGAAGGTGGCGAGCTTGACATAGTCCTCAGCCTCAGAGAATCTGTAAGCATCGGTCGTGTAGGATACGAAGCCGTTGTTGGCGGTTCTGTTATTAAGGATCGCCTTGCCGAAGGAACCGAAGGTGCTCTTGGTGGTGTCGCTTGCAACATTGCCGTTGCCGTCCGTATAGGTATTGTCGTCTGCAATACCCGAAGTCTCGGTAGCGCAGGTGTAGAAGTCAAGCTTCTGATAAACGGTGTAATGATCAACGCCGTCAAGAGTCCTGGTGTAGATGTAGCTGTTGGCGTTCGCCTTAACAGCTGCGTCGGCAGCGGCCTTATCGGTCGTGTTGAGTATTGCGGTAGCATTGACTCCGACATTGAAGCTGTCAAGATAGCTCTGAAGTCTCGAAACCTTATATGCGCTCATGTCGGCGCCGAGATAGTTAGTGCCGTTGTCAAACTCGGGTACATATTTGGTGCTAAGCAGGAGCGGGAATATGGTGGTGCAAAGCTCTGCCTTATACTGATTGAGGTACCTAACAAGGCTCGTCACAAAGAATGCAAGTGAGGAGCTCTCACTGCTGCCGTCAAGGAGTGCGTCGAGTGAGGTGATGGTGGTGGTGTTGTTCGCCGCGAATATGCCGCCGTTTGCATACATATTGGTTCTTGCGGGGAGAAGCACCGAGTTGCCGCCGAGAACGATGGCAAGAACACGGTCAACAGTCCTCAGCAGGACGGTGAGAAGCGACTCGTTGAGCTCGCCGCTCTTGTTGACTGAGAACAGGCTGAAGAGCTGCTGAAGGTCAAAGTCCTGAACTGAATCGAGAAGCCACTTGTTGATGAAGTCGAAGGAGCCGACATAGGTCTCAGGCAGCCATGATGTGGGAACGAGACCGAAGACGGTATCATCAATAAGGGTGTAGATAGCGTCGAAGTTTGCGTTGGCCTTATAAGTGCCTGCCGCGGGGTCGCTGTAGATCTGGTCGATGAAGCTGTTAACGCTGTTCTTCCAGGTTGCCTGACCCTCGTAGTAACCGGTGTTTGCATTGTAAGTACCGGTGAAGATGGGCATATACTTGGTGAAGCCCCAAAGAAGCATTTCAGAGCCGAACTGCTCAAGAGAGGAATTGAGGACGGTGAAAGGCCTGTCATTGACATCAAACACACCGTTGAGATAGAACGCACCGATCGCCGCGCCTATTTCGCCGACTGCGTAGGGGATCTCGATCTGCTTGCCGTCCCTTGCGTTGGTCTTGATGACGGTGTAATCAAGGTCGTGATCCTTGTCGATGGTCTTGCCGGTGGAGGGGGAAACATAGCTGTCGCTATGAGTATTATTATAATAGTATGCGTCAAGTCTGTCGAAGTACTCGCCCTCGGGAACGATATCGGCTGCAAGAGATGCAAGAGCATATGCACCGACGGACGCGATGCTGTCGGTCCACTCGGGGAAGTAAGTACCCTTGATGAAGCTCGAAAGAAGGAGCTTTACAAGGTTTGCATAGACCTGAGAGTCAGAGATGTAATATTCGGGTCTTACAAGATCGGAGTTAATATAATCCGACTCAGCCTTGTCGATGGTGTTGACAAGGGAATTATCGCTGAAGTAAGCATACTTGGTGGGGATCTTTTCGCCGGTTTCACCGAGCTTGTATTCGGTGGGATAGATCCTCATGCGCTCGCCGTCCGCACCCTTCTCAAAGGTGAGATAGAGGTTGGTAACTGCGTCCTCGGCGCTGGAGAGAACGATCTCTCTGTCAGCGTTGAAAGCGAGGGTAGCGGCAAGGTCGGATGCCGAATATGCAAGGGAGGCGTCAAGCTCAAGACCGAATGCGGGCAGAAGCGAAGGAAGCATTCTGGCGATGTCGTTAAGGAGCGACATGAAGTTATCGGTGAGGTTGATTCCGCCGTAGCTGGTGGAGATGAAGGTGTTAAGCGCAGGATCAACGCCGTCGCTGCCGGTAAGCAGCCAATCAAGCAGATCGTTGATCTTGGGAACGGGATAGGTTGCCGCGTCAGCGGAGTAGTGAACTGCGGGAGCGCCGTTCTGAACGAAGAGCTCCTCGATCGCGCCGACGATAAGGTTAAAGGTGGTGTCGCTCATGACGTCGGTGTTGCCCTTGCCGCCGTTTGCGGTGGTGTCGATTTTAAGAGCGTCATAGAGGATGCCTGCGAGCATATCCTTGAGCATACCGCTCATAAGAGCGTCGACTGCGTTGGAGATAAGCTGATAGAAGCTCATTTTGTAGGACTTGACGCCCTCGCCTCTGTCAGCCATGATATCGACAGCCTTGATGTTTGCGCCGCCGGCTGCCTTAATGGTATCGCTGCCCATTGCGGGGAGTAGAGCCTTAAAATTGGCGCCGAGGATGGAGTTCGCGCCGGTCTCGACCGTCTCGCCCGTGCCGTTGATAAGCGCCCAGTTGACTACCTGCTGAACAGCGTCGTCGACCGGGGTGTCGCCTGCGGGAAGAGCGGTGGCGTCGCCGTTGACAAGAGCTTTATAAATGGTGAGCTTGAGCCAGCCGTCGAAGTCGGTAAGTATAGTCTTGATTTCGCCCGAAAGAGCATTCTTGAGCAGACCGAAGTTAAGGGTGCCCGCAACGAGCTTCCTAAGGAAGTTCTCATTGTTGGCAAGCCAATTGATGATCATATAGAGAACATCAAGGTCGGCTGCGCCGCTGGCTCTGGTATTGGTAGGGTCAATGTAAACATAGCTCTGGATGAGGCCGACGTCCTTATCAAGCAGGTTACCGAAGGCTCCGAAGAAATCCGCAAAGGAAGCAAGGGAGCTGTGGTCGATGCCGTAAAGGAGACTGTAAAGAGTGTTGATAGAAGCGTCGATGCTGGAGAAATTCAGCCTGTCGATACCCGTAGCGCTCTTAACGGCGGACTTCGTGATACCTGAGAGACCCATATCCCCCCATGTCATGTTGAAGTCTGCCTCGGCAAGTATCTCGTCAAGCATATCAAGGATGTAGGAGCATCCCTGCTCGGCAGAGAAATAATACTTCTCGAGGCTGTTGACGCTGGGCTTGGTGTAATCCGACGATACGTTCTTTGCGTAGATCGGCAGACAAGCCGCGGACATGATCATGATGACTGCCATGACCATCGCCAAAAGTCGTGATGCCTTCTTCATATTTTGCACCTCCATAATTTATTTGCGAGGCTTCGCCCCGCCGACGCCCGTGCATGGGGCGCCCCGTCTTGCGGCACAGGCCGCTACTTACATTTGCATTATATAAAGGGGTTGTTGCGCACAGGGTGTGCATTTTTTAACTTTTTGAAAACAAATTATGAATAAATTATGAATTTTACGGTTTTTTAGACACTTTCCACAATCTAATAGTGGGATTATTGTTCACTCTGCACTAAGTTCGGAAGCTCTGAAAGACTGTCGATGATCCGCGCATGTGCGGCGGCGAGACGTGCCGGCTGCTCGTGGCCGCTCGTCAGGAGCACGCAATCCGCGCCTATTTCGGCTGCCATTTCGGCGTCGTGCTCAAGGTCGCCGATGACCAAAACCGTGCCTTTTTCGGCGCCGTTTTGCCTCAGATAATCGACCGCCCGCTCTATCTTTGAGCCTGCGAGATAGTCGCTTGCGCCGAGTATTTTGTCAAAGAAGCGGGTAATGCCGTATTTCTTTATCCCCGCCTCTACGATATCGCTGTGAGATGAAGAAACGACTACCTGCCTCGCACCGCTGCGGGCAAAGAAATTCAGCGCCGTTTTCGCACCCTCAGAAAGCCCGCAGTCAAGCTCATGACGGGCGTAGCCCTCGTTGTACTGCTTGATTATCAGCTGATAATCGTCATTCGCCATGTCAAATACTTGCTCATAAAATTTGATTATAGGCACCCCGATGCATTCACGGTAGCGCACAAGGTCTATCGGCTCCTTGCCGCGAAGAGCGAGCATATCGTTGACGCTTGCAAGCGCAGCGCCCACATCGTCGAGCAAGGTGCCGTTCCAGTCCCATATAACATATTTATATTTCATTATATTTTCCTCCGTATAGAAAAAAAGCTGCCGCAACCACGGCGGCAGCTTCTGAAATTACTGTTTATTTAATGAAATTCGCTTCACGCATTTCATACGTTTTATACCAATCGTCGTATGAAGCGCCGTCTGTCTTGGAATTCTTAAAGATAAGTATACGCTTCTCGTCGTCGCTCTTTGAGAGCTTGTCGTTGCCCCTGTCGCCTATCTTTTTGACCGCCTCATAATTGCCGGAATCCTTGAAAAACATATAGATCGTCGTTTGATTTAGATTCTTTTTCTTGTCAAATTCAAGGACGGTGAATTCGGTGCGGTCGTTATAATCTTCTTTAATAACTATCCTTTTGCCGTCAACGGTCTTGCCGATCTCTTTCTCGACGCTGCCCATCTCCTCGACTATCTCGGACTCGACCTTGAGCGACTCCGCAGCACGCTCGGATTCTCTTGCCTCGAGCGAGGCTTTGCGCTCCTCATAGGTCAGATCCTTTTGCTTAACGCTGCACGAGGCGAGCGATACTGCTGCCGCCAATATCAAAAGAGCTGCTATCAATTTCTTCATTGAAATACTCCCCTTTTTAACTATTCACATTAAAATAGTGACACATTTGAGGCAAAATGTCAACGGTTTCATAGAAAATTAACATTTCCGCAACGGCAATTCAACATTTACGGGCGATGCTGATAATAACAAGTATAACGGAGGAACACCATGAATACTTTTGAAAAGATCTATGAAATCGTCAAGCGCATACCGCGCGGCAAGGTGGCCTCATACGGCCTTGTCGCCGCAATGGCGGGCAATCCCCGCTGGGCGAGAGTGGTCGGCTACGCCCTGCATGTCAACCCCGAGCCGGGCAAGATCCCCTGCCACCGGGTCGTGACGAAAGACGGCTGCTTATCAAACGCATTTGCCTTCGGCGGCGAGAATATGCAGCGGCTGCTGCTCAGCGAGGAGGGCGTTGAATTCCTCGAGGACGGCAGGATCGACATGAAAAAATATCTCTGGGACGGCTCACTTTGAGGTGACGATACCGTCGTCGCTGATGCTCACGCCCTGCGGCTCATAGCTCTCGACCCTGTCAAAAAGCGCTCTGCGCTCATTTTCGGCGGTCAGCAGCCTTGTTTCGCAGCTCTTTTGGAGCAGCGGCAATATCTGAGTCTGCACATTCATATCTTTATCGACCGTAAAGGTCATCACACAGGAGTCAAGGGTCTTGCTGTTGAACCAGAAGTTACCCACGCTATATATAATAGGTTTGTTTTTATAAAATTCCATGCCCTGAAGGCAATGGGTATGCGCCCCGACTATCACATCCGCGCCCGCGTCGATGTATTCACGCGCGCCCTTTATCTGCGCCTGCTCGAGGGCGGTGGAATTCTCCGTGCCCCAGTGAACATAGACAAACAGCAGGTCGCACTGCACCCGCGCATCCTTGATAACATTGAGAAAATCGGCGTTGTCATATGTGCCCATGACGCCGGGAGTATCCGCCGTCGAAACGGGGGTAAAGCGCACCTTTTCCGCTCGGCTGGCGGCCACGATGCCGACCTTGCAGCCGTTAATAACAAAATAACAGCCCTTCTTGGCTTCCTCAATATTCCTGCCGGCTCCTATATACGGGATGCCGGCTTTTTTAAGGTTATCGAGCGTGTCATAGAATGCGTCCTCGCCGTAATCAAAGACATGATTATTTGCAAGAGAAACGATATCCGCACCCATATCTTTGAGTATGGAGAGCGAGGATTCCGGTGCTTGGAAGGTCCACGATTTATTATAGAGAGGCTTCCCCCTGTTGCCGCTCGAAAATTCGTGATTTATAAGGAAAATATCCGAGCTTTTAAGGTGATCGACTATCTTTTGGTCGATGCACTTGCCGAGCACGCCGCCCTTAGCCTTGGCGTGAACCATCGGAGCAAAATCGGGGTCGAGCAGGATATCGCCGACAAAGGAAACTGTAAAGCTGTCGCTGCCGTTATTGCCGAAATCGAAGATATTATCGGCATTCAGCGCGCCGTTCAGGGTGTCACAGACCACATGACGTGTAAAGCCCGTGACCTTGCGCCATGTAGAATCGTCAAAAGATCCGCTCTTCGCCTCGGCAACGAGCTGCTGCGATTTTTCCTCGCCGAGCTGCTTCAAAAAATCAGCGGGAACGGTGAAACCTGCGGCCTCGGAGACAACGCGAGAGGCATTGTCATAGTTGAATTCGGCAGTCCACGCAAAGGCGGCCGCCACCTGCTCATTGTCGAGCCGTCTGCACGAGCAGAGAGTGCAGAGCAACGCCGCAATAAGCAGCAAAACGGATATTTTTTTCACTTTATACACAACTCCTTATACAATCAGCCGAGTCTCTCACGCAGCTCGATAATTTCAAGCAACTCAAGGCTTACGGCCTTCATATACTCCTTAATTTCCTCATCCCGCACAAGGTACATTGCCGCCCTTCTGACGGCGCGTGCAAAGGACGGGTCGATAGGTTTAACTCCTCTTGAAAGCGGGCACATTCCCGCCCTCGGATCCATGATAACTTCAATATTCACCCTGCCGTCCTCCTCGGTCACGAGCGGAAACAGCGGAAAGATACGGCAGGCAAGCGGGCGTTCGCGGCGGTCGCATTCACCCGAGCAGATCACCATGGGTTGACCGTGGTTTCCCTCGGCTTCGCACAGCGCAAAGCCCTCCTTATCGGTGAAGAGTTCCTCCTCGCCCGGGTAAAGCCACATGCCTTTACCGTCACCTCGGCAGCAAAGCCCGTCACAGAGCCTGCCGCAGTTATAAAAGCCGAGCGGCGTTTTGTGATAAAGCAGCTCATAGGCCTCTTTCAAAGCGGGTGATATCATAACGAAAGCATCCTTTCGGAGAATTCTTGGAGTGAAAAGTCGCAAAGCGTCCTCGGGTCGACCATGTATCGACTCAGTAGGTCGGCGACTTTATTTTTTTGCTCTTGAGAGCTGTCGGACAGCAGCATCGCCGCCGATTCAAACAGCTCGCAGGCAACGGCATATTTATTGAGCCACGGCTCCGCCTCAAGCCGAAGCGGGTCATTCGGATCAAGCGCCGTGAGAGCGCCTTTCATCTTATCCGCATATGCAAGCAGAATTTGCTGCGCCCTTTGTCTGTTGCCCGAGAACAATTCCTGATTTGCCGCCGCAATCGCAGAATTCAGCCCCGGCGAATTTTCAACCTTTAAGCATGAGGTCAGCAGATTCTCGACAAACGGCATCAACGCCTCTTTTTTATCGTCGAAAACGATCTCACACGATTTTTGCCACGAAGCGACGCCGTCATACTTCGTAGGCGCCCAAAGATAGTCACAAACGGTTAGTAAAGGTATTCTGCTTGACAGCGGATAGGGCATCACATTCGATATCAGCCCCTCGGCGAAGCGGTAAAGTCCGCTTTCACGCCCGCTGATGTAGCCAATATGCAGCTCATTATACATCTCCGCATCGTTGACGGGAAAATTATCCCAATAGAGCGGCCGTCTTGCGGTCGAGTGGGTGAATATGACCGCCTCGGGCACGGTCAGCTCCTGAGAGCAGATGTTTTTGCCCGTCCAAAAGAGCGAAACATCGCCGTCGATCCCCCTGCCGAGCTTTGAGATATAATATTCCTCGCCGCTGCCGTGATAGACGAGCGGGCAGACGGTCAATCGGCTTTTAGGGTCAAGCTCCTTCAAAAATGCGTTGAATCGGTTGATGATATATATGTGTGCGTTCGCCGTATCGCCGCCGAAGCGCTGCTTATCCTCCTCATAAAAGAGGTTGTCGGGGATATCGTCGAGCAAAAGCCCGAAATTGCGTATTCCGATACTGTAAAGCTGTTCAACTTTACATTTCAAAAGCTCAAAGTCCTCGTCGGAGGAGTAACAAATGCTCAGACCGGGGGCTATACAGTAATAAATATCGACAAAATTCTCGCGCCCGATATCGGCAAGCTCTTTCAGCTCGGCAAGCTCGGTCTCGGGGTAAAGCTCGCTCCATTTTTCGCGGTGATACGGGTCGTCCTTCGGGGCGTAATAATATGTATTCATGCCGTACTCCGCCATCATTTTGAGCGTGCTTTTTCTTGTCTCAAAGCTCCACGGAGAGCCGTAAAATCCTTCTATATAGCCCCTCTCGGCGAACAGCGGGTAATCCTCAATACTGCCGAGCGGTACTTCTCCGCACCGCAGCATTTGCCTCACCCTGCAAAGGGCGCGGAACAGGCTCTTTTTGCCCGAAACGGTGAGACGCATATGCACATTTCCGTCGGTCTCCGAGGTGTCAATAAAGTATTTTTCGTCCGTCAGGCGGCAGGCTTCCTCTATATATTCGGTGCTGCGGTCATTTTTGCGTATTATCGTTATGTAAAGTTTATCAGCTTTACAGATATTTAAAGAAAACTCTGATAAAAACCCAGCCGCATATGCGGCCTCAAAGCCGTCAACGGCTATATTGAAGCTGCCTTTTGCCGCTCCGAGGGTATTTATCGACTGCATTGAGGGATAAATCATAACGACCTTATCTCCTTGGCATATTTCTTGACGTATGCGGAATTGATCTCGTCGCCGCCGTCAACATTACTGCTGGCGAATACTTCAGGCTCTACACCCCGCTCAAGCATCAGTTCGACTGCCCTTGCCTCAATTGCGTTGAGTATTGCCGCACCCGCCGAAGTCGAGGTGGGGGCGACTTTTTTATCAAAGCCGTCAAACGCCATACTCGCGTCGCCCACGCAGCCGCAGTTATCTATCACGATATCGGCGAGCTGATACAGCTTCTTGCCGCTCGAGTGGCGTGAAGAGCCGCTGAGGGTGTGGCTCATATTTGTTATCGCCACGGTCGGGATTCCACACCCCCTCGCCTTGATCGCAAGGTCTATCGCAACGCCGTTCCTGCCCGAATTTGAGAAAAGGAACAGCATATCGCCCTTTTTGACCCCGAAATGCTCAAAGAGTATCTCGCCGTAGCCCTCAAGGCGCTCAAGCTCGGTGCTCTTGGAGGCGGATTCGTGCAGCATGAGCGAGGTTTCAAGCATCGGGTCGACGTTGACAAGCCCGCCCGCGCGGTAAAACAGCTCCTCAGCGAGCATATGCGAATGCCCCGTGCCGAAAGCGTGGACGCGCCCGCCGCCGCAGAGGGTATCGCTCATCAGGCGAGCGGCAGCTTCTATATTATCGCCCTGATCGCCGCTTATACGCGCGATGATGTCTATCAAATTCTTTAAGTATTCCTGCGCCTTTGTCACGGTACAGACCCCCATCATAAAGATATAGGATATATTTCCCATTTTAGCGGTTTTTGACCGAAATATCAAGTTTTCTTTTAAAATTGCTTTATTTTTCATTTAAATTATGCTATAGTTTTATCCGAAATATTACCAAAGGAGCTTTTTGATGAGAAGAAGAAGCGGAATACTCATGCACATATCGTCTCTCTACGGCGATCACTCCGTCGGCAGCTTCGGCTGGAATGCCCTCGATTTTATCGACTTTCTTGCCGGCAACGGCTTCTCCGCCTGGCAGGTGCTGCCCTTTACCGTGACGGACGAATACAATTCCCCTTATAAATCCTTCTCCGCATTCGGCGGAAATCCATATTTTATCGACCTTGAGACGCTGTTTGACGACGGGCTTCTGACCCGTGAGGAGCTTGACGGTGCAAGGCAGGCGACCCCCTACTATTGCGAATTCGACAGGCTTGCTAAGGAGCGGCTCCCCCTGCTGCGTAAGGCATACAGGCGCATGAAGGACTTTGACAAGGTCGGGGAATTCATTGCCGCCCACCCGAGGCTCGAGGCATTCTGCCGCTTTATGACGCTGCGGGAGCAGAACGGCGGCAAGCGTTGGCAGGAGTGGACTCAAAACGAAGTGACCGACGGTGAAACGCTAGGGATGTGGCAATTCATACAGTATGAATTCTTCACTCAGTGGGCCAAGGTCAAGGAATACGCCAACTCAAAGGGCGTTATCATCATCGGCGATATCCCTATCTATGTCTCGGACGACAGCTGCGACGTGTGGGAGAACCGAAAACTCTTCCAAATAGACGAAAGGGGCTACCCGAGCCGAGTGGCGGGAGTGCCGCCGGATTACTTTGCCGAGGACGGCCAGCTCTGGGGCAACCCGCTCTATGACTGGGACGAGATGAAAAAAGACGGCTTCGCCTGGTGGAGAGAGCGCATGGATCACACTCTCGAGATGTTTGACGGCGTGAGGATAGACCACTTCAGAGCCATTGAATCCTATTGGTCGGTCGCGTCGGACGAAACGACCGCCAAAAACGGCAAATGGGTCAAGGGCCCGGGCATGGACTTTGTGAACGCCGTCAAGGCGAGGCACGAGGATAAGCTCATCATCGCCGAGGATCTGGGCGACATAACGGACGAGGTACGCGCCTTGGTCGAGGAGAGCGGCTTCCCCGGTATGAGAATATTCCAATTCGGCTTCCTCGACGGCAGCGACAGCATCCATATGCCGCATAATTACATAAGAAACTCGATAGCATATTCCGGCACGCACGACAATAACACACTCTTCGGCTTCCTTTGGGAGAGCCCCGAGGACGTGCGGCGCAGAGCGCTCGACTACTGCGGCTTCCCCGGCGGCGACTGGGGCGGCGCAACTCCCCTGCTGCTGCGGAGCATATTTGCAAGCGTCAGCGAGCTTGCGGTCATACCCGTGCAGGACTTCCTGATGTACGGCTCGGATACGAGGCTCAACACCCCCGGCGTTGCCGAGGGCAACTGGAGCTACCGAGTGACAAAGGAGCAACTGCTCGGTGCGGACTGCGGCTTCTTCAGATCTCTCAATAATATTTACAAGCGGTGAAAAAATGAAAAAAAGCTTTTTTGAATTCAGCGATAAAATTTTGAACGCCTCCGACGCGGCGATGAAAAAAGCGGCGCTCAAATTCGCCGAGATAGATGAAATCACGGAATACAATCAGCAAAAGGTGCTTGCCGCCTTTATACACAACAGAGTGTCCGAGGCGGATTTCGCCGGCTCGACCGGCTACGGCTACGGCGACAGGGGCAGGGAAAAGCTCGACAGCATCTATGCCGAGGCGTTCGGCGCGGAGGACGCCATAGTCCGCCACAGCTTCACCTGCGGCACTCACACGCTCTGCATCGCCCTCTTCGGCCTGCTTCGCCCGGGCGACACGATGCTCTGCGTTACAGGCAAGCCCTATGACACGATACACAGCGTTATAGGCCTCAGCGGCAGCGGAATGGGCTCGCTCAAGGATTTCGGAGTTAAATATGAGCAGGTCGAGCTGAACTCAGACGGCCTGCCCGACCTGACCGCGATAGAAAAGGCGCTTGAGAAGAAGCCGAGAATGGTATATATCCAGCGCTCAAGGGGCTACAGCCTGCGCCCGAGCCTCTCGGTCGCTCAGATAGGCGAGATAGCGGCGCTCGTCAAGTCAAAATGCGACGCCATCGTCATGGTCGACAACTGCTACGGCGAATTCGTCGAGCGCACCGAGCCGACCGAGGCGGGCGCGGATATCATCGCAGGCTCGCTCATCAAGAATGCCGGCGGCGCTATCGCAAGGACGGGCGGCTACATTGCGGGCAAGAAGGAGCTTGTTGAGCTTTGCGCCTACCGCGCCACTACCCCCGGCCTCGGCAAGGAGGTCGGCTGCACTCTGGGCGAGAACAGGAATATGTTCATGGGCGTTTTCAATGCCCCCGGCGTTGTCGGCAGCGCGCTCAAATGCGCCGTATTCGCCGCCGCGATGTTTGAGGATTTCGGCTTCAAGGTCACTCCGTCATCGAGCGAGAGCCGCCACGACATAATCCAGGCGCTCTGCCTTGAGACCCCCGAGAGGCTCGTTGAATTCTGCAAGGGTATCCAGTCGGGCGCACCCGTAGATTCCTACGTTGTGCCCGAGCCATGGGATATGCCCGGCTATGACAGCAAGGTCATCATGGCGGCGGGGGCATTCATCCTCGGCTCGTCGATAGAGCTGTCGGCGGACGCCCCGCTCAGGGAGCCTTACGCCGTGTGGATGCAGGGCGGCATAAACTTCGCCTCCGCCAAGACCGCCGTTATGCTCGCGGCGGAGATGCTCTCAAAAGAAGGTTTGATCTGACATGGAATACAAAGGAATAACTCCCGAGGCGCTTTTTCTGCTTGCAGACAACCGCTTCAGGAATTCAAAGGAATATTACGAAAGCCGCAAGGAAGAGATAAAATCGGGCGTTACCGAGCCGATGCGCCAGCTTGCGGGGCTTATCGGCGGCGAGCTGCTCTCGGTCGACCCGCTGATGAATACCATACCGACGAGGATGGTTTCAAGGGTGCGGCGCGACACCCGCTACACCAACGACAAGTCGCTCTACCGCGACAATATGTGGATAATGTTCATGCGCCCCAAAAACGAATGGAGGGGCTACCCCTGCATGTGGTTTGAGGTCACTCAGAGCGCATACTCGCTCGGGGTCGGTCTGTACGGCAGCGATGCGGGGCTGATGCAGGTCTTTCGCAAGGCTCTGCGCGAGCGCGGGGACGAATTTCTCGCAGCCGCCGCAAAGTGCAAAAAGGCGGGCGCTGTGCTCAGCGCGTCGACCTACAAGCGTATGCCGCCCGACTGCCCGATGGGACTTGAGGAATTCTACGCCTGCAAAGAGATGTATTTTATCAAATTCTCGGGCGAGCTTGACGACCTCGGTGACGACAGGATAATAAAAGTAATGCGAGACACATATAAGGCGTATACGCCGATGTATAAATTCCTGCTCAGCGTTTCGGACGAATATTTTGAAAAGGAGTAAAAGTATGGATCTCTCTCGGTTCAAAAGCGGAAGCGACATAAGGGGCTACGCCCTCGGCGACGAAAGCAACCCGCTCTATATGAGCGACGACATGGTCATGCGCTGCTGCGCGGCCTTTGTCAATTGGCTCAAGACCCGCACGGGCAAGGATAAGCTCTATATCTCAGTCGGCCACGACAGCCGCCTGTCCGCCGAGCGTATCAAGGCCGCCGCCGTCAAGGCGCTGACTTCACACGGGGTGAGCGTTGCGGACTGCTCCCTTTGCTCGACCCCCGCAATGTTTATGACGACGGTTGAGATGGGCTGCGACGGCGCTGTACAGATAACCGCAAGCCATCACCCGAAGGACAGGAACGGCCTCAAATTCTTCACCCGTGACGGCGGGCTTGACGGCAGCGACATTGCCGATATACTCAGAGCCGCCGCCGAGCTGCCCGACCCGATAGGCAGCGAAGAGGGCGAATGCGTTGAATGCGGCTTCATGAAGCGCTACGCCGAGCTGCTGAGAAATATGATAATCGAGGGCGTTGACTCTGAATCCGACCGTCTGCATCCGCTGCGCTCGATGAAAATAGCGGTCGACGCGGGCAACGGAGTCGGCGGATTCTATGCCTACGACGTGCTTGCCCCCCTCGGCGCGGATATCTCCGGCAGCGTTTATCTTGAGCCGGACGGCAACTTCCCGAATCATTCCCCGAACCCCGAGAACGCCGAGGCTATGGACTGCCTCTCAAAGGCGGTCGTCGGCTCGCATTCCGACCTCGGCGTAATATTTGACACCGACGTTGACAGAGCCGCCTGCGTCGGCAAGGACGGCTTTGAGATAAACCGCAACCGCCTTGTGGCGCTTGCCTCCGAGATAGCGCTTGAGGGCTGCCCCGGCGGCACGATAGTCACCGACAGCGTCACCTCCGACGGGCTTGCGGCGTTCATAGCCGCAAAGGGCGGCAAGCATCTGCGCTTTAAGAGAGGCTACAGAAATGTTATCAACAAGCAGCTCGAGCTTTGCGCCGAGGGCGTTAAATGCCCGCTCGCAATGGAGACCTCGGGTCACGCCGCGTTTGCCGAGAACTACTTCCTCGACGACGGCGCATATCTGATAACGAAGCTGATAATCAAGGCCGCCGCCCTTGCCGAGCGCGGGCTGGCCCTTGAATCGCTCATTGACGGGCTTGCCGAGCCTGCCGAGGAGCGGGAGCTGAGATTCAAGATCCTCTGCGACGATTTCAGACCCGTCGGCGAGAAGGTCATCGCTCACTTTGAGCGGGCCGCCGCCGAACGTGCGGGCTGGAGCGCCTGCCCCGACAACTACGAGGGCATACGCATCAACGCCGACAAGAGCTGCGGCGACGGCTGGTTCCTGCTGCGGCTGAGCGTTCACGACCCGATAATCGTGCTTAACTGCGAAAGCAACACGGCAGGCGGCACTAAGGCTATGCTCGGCGACATTTACAATGTTATAAAGACCGCGCCCGGCATTGAGATCCTGGATATCACGGCGCTCGAAAACGCCGTTAAATAAGACAGAAAAGGAGAAAGTGAAAATGTTTGACAAGCTCGTAGCATTCATGACTGCGATCATCACCCTGTTTTACACCTTCGCTCCGGTCACCTGCGTGAACCCCGAAACTATGCCGAAGGCAAAGGCCACCCAAAGCGTCAAGATAATGACATACAACATCTATGTCATGGGCTTCGGCAAGCACGCCCCCGAGAAGCGCCGTCCACTTGTCGTTGAGAATATCCGCAGGAATATGCCCGATTCCTTCGGCGTGCAGGAATGCGATGAGGGCTGGTACGAGGCTCTTATCGAGGCGCTGCCCGAATATGCTCATGTAGGCGTCGGCAGGAACGGCGACGGCGGCGAGGCAAGCCCCGTATTCTATAAGAAAGATAAATTCGACCTTGTGGATTCGGGCACATTTTGGCTCTCCGACACCCCCGACGAGGTGTCAAAGGGCTGGGATTCCTATTGCAACAGGGTCTGCTCCTACGCTATACTTAAAGATAAGAAAACAGGCTTCACCTACGCCCATTTCAACGCTCACTTTGACCACCTCGGCATCGTTGCGAGGAACGAATCCGTCGCCCTCGTTTCATCGAGGATAGCGAAGCTCTGCCCCGACATCCCCGCGCTGCTCACGGGCGACCTCAACGACAGCGAAGGCTCGGGAATGTATCAGAAGATACTTGAGTCGGGCATGAACGACTCAAAATACCTTGCAAAATACATGGTAAGCAGCGGCACATATCACGGCTACTCGTCTCTCGTTGAGCTGACGAGACCCAAGGCGATAGATTTCGTCTTTGTCAATGATTTTGTGTCCTCGGTCGAGAGCTACACCATAGACAAGACTCAGTATGACGGTATGTACGCCTCCGACCATCACCCCGTTGTAGTCGAAATGACTCTCTTTAATAAATAAGAAAGTAGGTATATTTATGTTCAGAATAATGTCATTCAACGTCCTTTGCTATGGCAGGGAGCCGCACTTTTGGACCCTCAGAGCGCCGCTCGTTTGCCGCCTTATAAGAGAGACCCTGCCCGATTCCTTCGGCGTGCAGGAGGCTCATATCGACTGGATAAACGCCCTCACCGAGGGGCTGCCCGAATACGACTATGTCGGCGTCGGCAGAAACGACGGCAAAGAGGACGGCGAATTCGCCGCCGTATTCTATCTCAAGGATAAATTCACCGCCTCGGACAGCGGCAGCTTCTGGCTCTCCGAGACCCCCGACAAGCCGTCGCTCGGCTGGGACGGCGCCTGCATCAGGATAGCCACCTATGTGCGCCTGACGGAGAAGGCGACGGGCAGGGAATATGTCCACTTCAACACTCACCTTGACCATGTGGGCAGGGAGGCTCAGGTCAACGGCGCAAAAATGATAAGCAAGAAAGCCGCCGACTTCGGCGGGCTGCCCGTGGTCTGCACCGGCGACTTCAACGTGGAGCAAGGCACGGACTGCTACATGACGATGATAAGCGGCAACATGGGCGACGCCCGCACCATGGCGCCTGACAGCGACCGCTGCTACACCTTCCACTACTTCGAGCCGGATAAATATCACACGACGATAGACTTTATCTTCGTTGATAAGGCCACGGTGAAGCCCGTCAAATTCCGAGTGCTCAATAAGACCTTCGGCAGCGAGTATTACTCCGACCACTACGCGATTTATGCGGATGTTGAATTGAAATAAAAGCCATCGGGCTTCGATACTCTCGAAGCCCGATTTTTTACGCCTTGTTTTTATCCTTTATCTTCTTGATTGCGCCTTTCTCGAGGCGTGAGACCTGCGCCTGCGAGATACCTATCTCCCCCGCGACCTCCATTTGGGTCTTGCCCTGCATGAAGCGCAGGAAAAGTATCTTCTTCTCCCTCGGATTCAGCTCCTCTATCGCCTGGCGCAGCAATATTTCGTCAAGCCAGCTCTCCTCACTCTCCCTGTCGCCTATCTGATCCATCACATAGATGGTGTCGCCGCCGTCGGAATAGACCGGCTCGTTGAGCGAGAGCGGCTCCACAATGGCGTCGAGCGCTATCACGACCTCCTCACGGTCAATGCCCAGCTCCTTGGCTATCTCCTCGGGGGTCGGGTCACGCTCAAGCTCGTTCATCAATCTCTCCCTGACCTGCATCGCATGATAGGCGGTATCCCTTAGCGAGCGGCTGACCCTGACAGGGTTATTGTCGCGCAGATGCCGCCTGACCTCGCCGATTATCATCGGGCAGGCATATGTGCTGAATCGCACGTCAAGCCCGATATCAAAATTGTCTATCGCCTTTATCAGCCCTATGCAACCGACCTGAAAGAGGTCGTCGGGGTTCTCTCCCCTGTTTGCGAACCGCTGGATAACGCTCAGCACGAGCCTCAGATTGCCGATGACAAGCTCCTCACGCGCCTTTTTATCCCCCGCCCTGGCCTTTTTGAGCAGCTCCATCTTCTCGCTCTCCTTGAGCACCTTGAGCTTCGCCGTGTTAACTCCGCAGATCTCGACCTTATTGAATTGCAAATCATCACCCCGCTGTAATTGATTCAATATCAGTATTGCCTCTTTTACACGGGGTTATAACGCGGATTTCGGCCTTGAAATATAAATAACTTGACTTGACGGCGCAAAACTGTTATAACTTATTTGGAAATATTCTATCTTTTTTGAAGGAGAAAGACGAATGAAAAAATATCTTGTCCTCAACGCCGACGATTTCGGCATGTGCAAATCCGCAAACGAAGCCGTATTTGAGCTGTTTAAGTCCGGCGACCTGCTCTCGGCAACAATTATGATGCCCTGCCCCGCCGCCGAGGAGGCCGTGCAGTTCTCCATTGACAACCCGCAGTATGCGATAGGCATCCACACCACCCTCACCAGCGAATGGAAGAAATACCGCTGGAAGCCGCTGACCGACGGCAAGAGCCTGCTCGACCCCGAGGGCTATATGTGGCCCGAGAGCGACGAGGTGGAGAAGCACACAAAATATAAAGAAGTTGAGGCCGAGGTCAGGGCGCAGATAGACAAGGCGCTAGCAATGGGCATGAAGCCCTCCCACGTCGACAATCACATGGGCTCGCTTTACGGCAATCAGACGGGGCGCTTCTCATTTCTCAAGATGGCGCTGCGTATCTGCGGCGATTACGGATACGGCTACAGAATGTATACCTCAGCGGATAAGCGCGTCTGCCCCAAGGGCACACCCTACTTCCTGCTGAAGGCCTCCACCCTCCTCTCAAGGCTCTGGGGCAAGAGATACGGCGTGCCGATGCCTGACTACCTGCTCTTCCCCGACTGGAGCGTACCCGGCATGAGAGACAGCTACGAGGCGTATAAAAAGCACATCCTCAGCATTTGGGGCAACCTGCCCGAGGGCATAACCGAGACCTTTGTCCACCCCGCTGTCGAGAGCGATGAACTCAAAGGCATCACGAACGCATGGCAGTGCAGGGTCTGGGAATATCAGCTGCTCAAGGACCCCGAGATGCACCAATACCTCAAGGATCACGGCGTAGAGCTTATAAGCTACCGTGAGCTTGTCAAAATGAAGGCTAAAAAATGAAAAGAATAATTGCATCCGTGCTCGCGGCCGCTCTGCTGCTCCTGCCGCTCTGCTCCTGCTCAAGCGTGCAGCATATCGAAGACACCAACGGCGCCGAGGATACCTCGCTCTGCACTCTGACCGAGGAGGAGCTGGTCTCACCGCACCCGAAATGTCTTACCCAAGGCTCATCGATCAGCCACTATAAAAACATGGTCTATTTTCTCCCGCTTAAAATGTCCGGCGTAAAGACGCTGGATAAATTCACGGTGAAAGCCGGCGAAACCTATGAATTCACAGGCGCTGTCACCGTCAACAGCGGCAATGTGCGCATCTATGTTATCTGCGACGGCAAAATAGTCCTTGATATCCCGACGGGCTTATTCAACAGTCTCCCCCTCAGCGGGTTCGAAGGCAAATGCGAGCTTCGCGCGGCGGCGGAGAGCGCAAAATTCTCATTAGACATTTCAATCTATCCGGGTTAAAAGCAAAAGCGGTCGCTTCTCGGCGGCCGCTGATTTTTATCGTAATTTATCCCTTTGAGTTTTGTTTCACAAGGTACTATAATTCTAAAGGCTGCGGGCGTTAAGCTCGCAGCCTTGATTTTTTGCAGTTTTCAGAATTTGAAGAGGTTAAGACCCGTTTCGGGGTCACGGAAGCGGTCGACTTCGCCGTCTATAACGGTGATTATCATCTCACAGGTGGCGCTTATCACCGCCCTGTTGAGGTGGCCGCCGAATACCTCGCCCCGCTCGTTGCCCGCACTCATATGCAGGTGGCTGTAGTATTCGCCGTTCATCGTATTCACCGTGCCCGTGAGCGAAACTATCTCAAAGCTGCCGCTGAATTCATTCGCCTTGTATTGCTGCGTTTCAACATTATAAACGCCGACGGTGAAGCTGTCCGTCGCGCCGAGCGCCTGCACGCCCGCGAGCTTTATATCCTCCGCAAGGGCGATCGCTTTAAGGCGGTCAAGTATCTCCTCGCCCCTGTCGAGCCTCGCAACCATCGTATTGCCGAATCTGTTGTATTCCATAAATATCTCCTCCAACGTGCTTTTTTGCTCAAAGGGACGAGCGTCGGTCTCATTTTCCTCTCTCAAACCGGCGCAGGGCAAAATCCGCCACCGCCGGCGCTAACTCCTTTATGCTCCAATCTGTAGTGTTGACGGTCAGGTCGTAGCCCTTGGGGTCGCCCCACACCGAGCCGGATATGACCGCCCTTGTCTGCGAGCGTTGCCTGTCTATCTGCTTTATCTTGCGGCGCATCTCCTTGGCGGTGATGTGCTCGTCCGCAGGCGCTCTCTCCATGCAGCGGTCTATTTTCGCCTGCATATCGGCGCAGACAAAGATGTTGAATGGGTCGTAATCCTCAAGGATAACGTCGGCGTTGCGCCCGACTATCACGAAATCCTTGCCGAGCTGCGCTATCTGCTCAATGACCTTCCTCTGCTCGAGCAGAAGCTCTATCCGCCCCGACTGAATATAGGCTACGGAGGCGATCGTGCTGTGATAGGTCACGGGGAACTGCTGCCAGCCGTGGTCGCCCAGCTCATGCTCGACGTATCTCGGGTCGAGACCGCTTTGCTTGGCGACCGCCGTGATTATCTCGCTGTCATAGTAATCAAAGCCTAAAATGTCCGCAATGCGCTTGCCGAGCTCACGCCCGCCGCTGCCGAATTCACGGCTGATGGTTATTATTCTCATAATCGTCCTCCTTTTTTATTTAATACTTTTATTATTTTAATCCTATCATTTTAAGCATATAACCGATGAAGAATGAGAAATACAGCGAAACCCTGCCGAGAATGCGATTGACATTCGCCATCACGTTCTGCGGCGCACTCTGAGAGGCTTCGTAGCCCTCGATGGAGCCGTTATTGTCGTTCACGCCGTCGCTGTCAAAGGCGAATTCATAGAGTATCGGTGAAATGAGGGCAACTATAAAATACTTGCCAGGCGTAACCGCGCCGAAAACCTTGGCGGTCAGGCGGGAGAGGTCGCCCGATATCGAGTCGATGCCTATCTTTGAGAGCAGGTCGTTCGCCGACTTGAGAAGCACCTCGTCGTTGACGGTTGAAGGCACGTCCTTCAGTATCAGCGCCACGGTTCTGAGCAATATCGTGACCTCGGGGCTGTCAAGGGTCTTGGATTCCTCGCCCGCATAGTGGGCAGCGACAAGATCGGTCGCAAGATCCCAGCCGTTTATATAATCGCTGTCGGGTATCTCGATATTATACTCGGCGGCAAGCTGCTGAACGCTGCCCTCACCGTAAAGCGGCATTTCAAGTATATCTGTCATGCGCGTAACGGCGGTTTTGACGAGGTCATAATAGAAATCATCCTCGCTGATGCCCATCTTCTCCATAGTGAGCGAGAGGGCAAGCCTACACTGCACGCCCGCCTTGAGGAAGCCGAGCGCATATGAGCTTAAGTCCTCATTCATAAGCGCAAGCTGCCGCTCGGAGTAGCCCTTGACCGCGGCGGAAAGAGCTGCCGTATCAATTGATCTGACCGTCTCGGCGGCGTAGCTTATCCTTTCATCGGTGAAGTCAATAATTCTGTATTGAAGCGGGTACATGGTGAGCGAAGTGGTGGCAAAATCATAGATCTTGTTGCCGAGCGCACTTGTGTAGACGGTCGCGTCACTGCAATGCTCGTGACCCGACAGCACCACTCTGATGCCCCAATCGGCAAAAAGCTCCGCTGTTGTATTGTGGAAGCGGACTATGAAATTCTTGCTGAATATTCTCTGAAGCGGCATATGATCGAGCAGGTTGTGGTGCATCATAAGTATAGGATATCTGCCGTCCGCCTTTGCAGCCTTTGCCTGAGCGTGTACCCATTCGAGCTTCTCGGCGCTCATGCCGTCCGCAGTGGAGGCGTCCGGGTCGCAGGAGTCGAGAGCGATGAGCCTGTATTTGCTGCCGAGATCGGCGGCGTATGAGCAGTCGCTGCGAGGCTCCGTTATCGCTTTATCATAGCCGAATTCGGCATATATGCGTTTGAAATCCTCAAGGCTCGTGCCCCAATTGCCGGCGTCATGGTTGCCGTTGATGACAAATACATCCTTGCCCGTCGCCTGCTCAAATGCACGCAGTTTCGCCGCTACGGTCTCGTGATCCTCTATATATTTCTTGCCCGAATCGGCAAGGTCGCCCGAGATAAGGACATAGTCGCAGCTCTCGTCGGCGGCACACTGATCGAGGAACGAGTCAATGATGAAGCCGCTCTCGGTCTCCATGGCGGCACGTCTGTTGGCATACCAATATATCTCGTCGTCAATATTGCCCTCCAGCTCCTCCCCGGTGTGCAGATAGTGGAGGTCGGAGGCAACGGCTATCCTGAGCCCGTCATCCGAGGCAAGGGCCGTTAAGCCCGCGGCTGCGGAGGCTGTGATGATAAGTACGCTGAGCAAAACGGAAATAGCCTTTTTCATTTTGAAGCTCCTTTGCCTTTCTTTATTACTGCTGCACCGCGTTCGAGCGGATAAGTTACATATGTCTGCGGGCATATCGGGCGAAGCCTCTCGGCGCATCTCGCTGCCGCGGCTTCATCCTCAAACAGGGCGAATACGCTCGGGCCGCTGCCGCTCATCTGAGCAAGAGCTGCGCCCTCCTCGCGCATTATCCGCTTTATCTCGACCCTCTCGACCACCTCTACCACCTGCTCAAAGACATTGCCGGCGTATCTGCAAATGCCGCCGAAATCACCCCTTTCACAGGCGTCAAGCATCCTCATGCTGTCGGGGTGATAGAGATAGACGCTGTCCGCCGCAGAGTAGGCCTCGGCGGTGGAAACGCCCTTGACGGGCTTCGATATGACTATGCTGCATTGCTTGAGCGGCTTGAGATAAGAGAGCACGCCGCCCGTATTCTGTGACAGGCAGGTGCCGCCGACAATGCAAAACGGCACGTCGCTGCCGACCCTGAGGCCGATCTCACACAATTCACGCTCGCTGAGAGGCAAGCCGTAAAGCTCATTTAAGCCGACGAGCGTTGCCGCAGCGTCGGCGCTGCCGCCCGCAAGCCCCGCTTCAAACGGGATTCGCTTATCAATATGCAGCCTGACGCCGCCTTTAATACCCGTCGCCTCAAAGAAAGCCTTGGCGGCCTTATATGCGATATTTTTCTCCCCGCAGGGCAGCCTCGGCTCGGAGCAGCTCAGCTCAATTCCGCTCTCGGCGGCTTCAACGGTGACGGTGTCCGCAAGGCCGACTGCCTGCATTATCATAAAAAGGCTGTGGTAGCCATTGTCGAGCCTGCCGACGATATCGAGAAAGAGATTTATTTTTGCCGGCGCATTTACGGTCAGCTTCATTTCTTCTCTCCTTTCATTCTATGGGCACAAGCGTGGGGGTGCGGTTCTGATAAAGCGCTATCTTATCGAAGCCGCATCTCAGAGCCAACTCATAGCCCTGCTCAATGCCCGCGCCGAGGTGCTCGGCGAAGTGAGCATCCGAGCCGACGGTTATCATCTCGCCGCCGAGCTGCTTATAGCGCCTGACTATGCTCTCGTCGGGCGAGGTGACGCCTATGGGCTGGCGCAGACCCGCAGTGTTTATCTCGAGCGATTTGCCACTCCTAATGAGCGTGACAAGAATTTCGTCGATTATCTCCGAATACCTCGTCATATCCACGGGCTTGCCGTAGTTGCCGACGATGTAGCGCAGGGGATAAGTCAGATGAGCGAGGGTGTCAAAGCCGCCCCACTGAGCGAGCTTCAGCTCCCAGTTGAAATAATCATCAAGAAGCGCATAATAATCAATGCTCTCGTCGCTGAAATCCATATAATAGAAATCCTGCACATTCGGCAGATTATGGATAGAGCCGATGACGATATCGTAATTCATCGTGCTGAGCAGCTTCTCGGTCACGGGCAGGTCATAGACCGCCTGACCCAGCTCGGCGCCGTTGCAGATTATCAGCTTGCCGCTGAACGCCGACTTTGCCTTGGCAACCTCAAAATAAGCCTGAATAGCGGTGCGGTCAAAATTGTCACGGTAAAAAGCGTCCATCTCAAGATGATCGGTGAACGCCAGCGCCCTTATGCCCTTCATGCAAGCCGTCTCGCAAAGGAACATGGTCGAATGATGACCGTCAAACGAATTATCCGTATGGGTATGTAAATCTATAATATTCTTAAACGACATATATGAACCTCCGATGTCTCGGTGCATTATTGTACCACATTAATGATAACACATTTCCATTTAAAAGGATAGATTAATTTGAAAAAATATTGAGTATTCGGCTCAAATATGATAAAATATTAAAAAAATCAAAGGTGTTTTGATATGAAGATATTAGTTACGGGCGCGGGCGGTCAGCTCGGCTCGGATGTGATGCTGCGCCTCGGCAGGCTCGGCATTGAAGCCGTCGGAACGGACGCTTCGGCGCTCGATATAACCGACAGAGCCACCGTCAACGCTTTTTTTGACCGTGAGAGACCGGACGGCGTTATCCACTGCGCCGCATACACGAACGTCGATCTTGCGGAGACAGAGCGCGAGAAATGCCGCAGCGTGAATGTCGGCGGCACGGCGAATATCGCCGCCGCCTGCGCCGAATACGGCTCAAAGCTGCTCTACACGAGCACGGACTACGTCTTTGACGGCAAGGGAGAAGCCCCGTTTGAGGTCGACAGCCCCAAAGCCCCGTGCAATTTTTACGGCGAAACCAAGCTCGGCGGCGAGAAAGCGGTGCTCGCCCTCTGCCCGAGGCATTTCATAGTACGCATCTCATGGGTGTTCGGCAAAAACGGCAAAAACTTTGTCAAGACAATGCTGCGCCTTGCAAAGAGCAGGGATGAGATACGGGTCGTCGACGACCAGATAGGCTCGCCGACCTACACGCCCGACCTTGCCGCGCTGCTGTGCGACATGATATCAGGCGACAAATTCGGCGTTTATCACGCCACGAATGAGGATTACTGCTCCTGGGCGGAATTCGCCGCAGCCGTCATGGAATTATCCGGCTCGGGCGCAAAAATAACGCCCATACCCTCCTCGGAATACCCCTCCCCCGCCGCAAGGCCCGCAAATTCGCGCCTGTCAAAAAAGTCGCTTGACGGCGCTGGCTTCGACCGCCTGCCGCCGTGGCGCGACGCATTGGCAAGATTTTTATCAGACATTGATATTGCCGCTTTGTAAATTCGACGGCTTTTTGCTTGTATTTGCGCGGCAAAAGTGATATAATGTTTTTTATATTAACCTTTACCTAAGTTTGGAGAGCCTTCAATGGATAACAATAACAAGCCAAATCCCGATAAAAAAGTCGGTGCAGGCGACTCCCGCAGCGCATTCGACGAAATAATGGACGGCTTTTACGACCTGAGCGCTCTTTATTCACCTCATCAGCCGAAGCAGGAGGCACCGAAGCCCAAAGCGGAGCCGCCGAAGCCCACCGCACAGTCGCCTAAGGATAAGGAGGCGCAGCGGCGCGAAAAGGCCGAGCTGCGCCGAAAGCTCGAAATGCAGGCGATAAAAGAGGATATCGAGCGGCGGTATTCGCAGCAGCTTGAGGCGGCTCAGAGCAACACCGAGCCGACGGACGGCGGCGAAAAGCGCACGCACGAGCCGGTCACCATGTCGTTTGAGAACGAGCGTGAGACCGTGCGCGAGGAGCTGAGCAGGATCGACGAGATGATCAACAGCGAGACCGTCGCCGAGCCTGTAGTGCCGCCCGAGGACGAGCCCGTGCGCGCCGCTCATTCGGATGATGAAGAGCAGGAGGAGCAGCCCGAGCGCAAGGGCAGATCGCACGGCAACCTCTATGAGATGATAAGCGAGCTTGGCGATTTCGTGCTCACAAGGGTCGGCTTCGTCCTCACCCTGATATTCAAGGTCATCAAATACCCGTTTGCAAAGTTCGCTAAATTCTTTAACCGCGTGACCGAGAGCACAAAGCTGAGGATACGCAAATACATGGCGGCGACCCTCGACGAGACGGCATTTTTCCGCAGGGAAATACGCTCGGCGGGCAAATCCATTCGCAAGGCGTTCCGCCACCCGCTGTCGCTCCCCTCGGTGCTCGTCCACTACACCCGCAAGGCGATACTCAGGCACAGGGAGCTGCTCCGTACGGCGGCGAATATCGCCCTCCCCGCTGCGGCGCTTGTGATATTCGTGCTCACAATAAACTATTGGAACAGCGTAACTTTTGCGCTCGAGGTCATATATAACGGCCAGGGGATCGGCTATATCAGCGACGAATCCGTCTATATCGAGGCAACCGACCTCGTTAAGGAGCGCCTGAGCAGCGATAAAGGGCTGCTGACAGACAAGGTCAATGTTGAAGCCACGGTCGCCGCGGCCTCAAACCTCGACGCCCGCTATTCGCTCGCCCTCGTCTCGCTTGAGGAGCTGAACGACGCACAGGCGATATCCGATAAGATGATAGAGAATTCCGTCGACAATCTCACCCACGCCTGCGGCGTTTATGTGGACGGCAGTTTCATCTGCGCCGTCAAAAACGAGGCGGACGCAAAGACGGTGTTCTACGACATCCTCTCCCCCTATGAGGCGGACGCAAAGGCAAACGATTACGTTGTCGGCTTTGCCGAGAGCATAGACTATGTGCAGGGGCTCTATCGTGACGACAAGAGCATAATGTGGGACGCCGCAAAGCTCGAGCAGACGATGAAGAGCGACAAGATAACCAGCACCGCCTACACGGCCTCAGAGGGCGACACGATAGACAGCATAGCCGAGAAATTCGGCACCACCGAGGAGCTGCTCAAGAATGCAAACCCCGACTATGATTTCGGCAATATTGCGGACGGCGACAGCATCACCGTCACGACAGTCTCAAAATATGTCAGGGTCAAGAAGACCGTCACCTCATCAAGCGTGAGAGATATTGAATTCGACACCGTCAAGCAGCGTGACGCCACCAAATACAGCGGCTACCGCAAGGTGCTGCAGGCGGGCGTTAACGGCAGCGAGAGAGTCACAAAGACCGATATATATATCGACGGCGTGCTCTACGACACCGATTATTCCTATGAAACCATCAATGAGCCTGTCGACGAGATAATAGCCGTCGGCACCAAGACCTCCTACGGAGGAGTTTATATCGGCTCGGCCTCCGCAAAGGGCTTCCTTTGGCCCGCCCCGAGCTGTCACTATGTCAGCTCGCCCTATGGCTGGAGAAGCAGCGGCTGGCACAACGGCATGGATCTCACAAGGGGCGGCGGCGGAGCGCTCGGCACCCCGGTCATCGCCTCAAGAAGCGGCCGCGTTGAAGTCGTGCAGCGCAGCAACTCCGGCTACGGCAACATGGTATTGATAAACCACGGCGACGGCTACAAGACCCGCTACGGCCACATGGTCAGCGGCTCGATAACGGTATCGGTCGGCGAATATGTCGAGGCAGGTCAGACCATAGGCAAGGTCGGCTCGACGGGCAACTCGACAGGCCCGCATCTCCACTTCGAGGTTATCTATAACGGCGAGACCCAGAACCCCAAGAATTATATATCCTAAGCAAAAACTCAGCCGGACTGCTGCAATTAAGCAACAGCCCGGCTGTTTGATTATCTTATTTTATTTCTCAAACCATGACGATATCGTGTCATAGAGGCATTCGACGCTGCGGTGCAGGGAAGTCCGCCTCAATGCGCTGTAGAAGAAGTCGGGCAAGACCTTTTCGAGCCTGCCCATGAAGTCCTTCTTCACAAGCGCGCTGCCTTTACCATGCGCTTCGCCGTTCATCACGGTGATATCGAGCTGTGCGGAGCAGAGCGGATTGATGCTGCCTATCTTCACATAGTTCACGGTGATTTGGGCGTATTTCGCCGACTCCTGCGGGATATCGCCCTCAAAGGGGATCTCCACGCTCTCGCCCGGAGCTATCGGTGCCGAGGTGATCGCGCTGAATTTAAGCTCCACGCCGTCGGCGACGACCGAAAGCACCTTGATATAATTATTTGTGCTCAGATTCTCGACCACAAGCGCTTTATCGCCGCCCGTGAGATATGCGCCGCCGCTCGAGTCAAACGAGAGCCGCACGGTGCGGTAGCTGTTGTTGGAAGAGGCAAACTGCGGATAATCGGGGTCGGAATAGACATCCTTGATGTCATCCGTCAGCAGCAGCTTCGTCACGAGCGAACGGGTGTATTCCTCATAGAAATATTGCCCGTGATAGTGCCCCTCGACAAACCATGTATTCTCCGGCAGATAAGCTGTCGAGGCGTCCATCTCCATGGAGGGAGAGACGTGATAGTGCTCGGGATCATTGCAGGCGGTGCCCGCGCCGGTGTAGCCGTCGGGGAAGCGCTCGCCGAGCGGTGCGGTCAACGCGCCGCTCACGCCGCTTGCGGGCAGCACCACGTCGCCGTTGATATCGCCGCCGAGGGCAAGCTGGCTGCCCGTGCCGCAGATTATCGAGACCTGCGTGCCCCTCGCCCTGCACTCGGCAAAGGTTTCGGAGAGCTTCGGCATTATTTCGTTATGGACTATATCGGTTTTTGCGATAAGCTCTTTATTCTCAACGGGGTCAAGGTATTCGTTTTTGAGGCGCTCATATGTCGCCTGCGAGCAGAGCGACCAAATGCTGCCCCAATTGCCGACCACATCCGTGAGCTTTGAGCACATCCCGTTTGTGAAGCCGTCAAGCCACTCAACGCGGTTTGCGTCAAAGATGCGGGAGAGATTCGCCGAGCCTGCAAGCGCCGTCTCCATAAAGGATATCAGCGATTTATTCGCAAGCTCCGCGCTGCCGGTGAATATCCTCTCGGGGATATTTGTGCCGCCGAGGGCCGGCACGCTGAGCACCGCTCTGTCAACGTCGCATTCGTCGCCGTAGAGGGTCAGATAGGTCGAGACTATAAGGCCGCCGTAGCTAAGGGCAAAGAGCTTGACCTGCTCCGCACCCGTGTATTCCTTGACGGATTTGATGAATTCGCGCAGATCGCCCGCAAGGGTAACGGCGTCAAGCCTTGAATCATACTGATAGCAAAACAGCCTTGAGGGATCCATCTGCCCCGCCATGTATTCGCAAAAGTTGCGCTCATAGAGATATTCCTCGGCGTTTTGCAGCATATAGCCGACATTGTTGAGCTCCGGGTCGTCGGGGTAATGCCCGACGGGGTAAACGGAGGAGCCGTCGGGGGCGCACTTGAGCTTGCCGAGTATCTGCGCCGCTCCGTCGCCGACCGTTTCGCCGAATTCCTCCACCCTGCCGGCAAGAGCGCCCGCAAGCGAGGATATGAAGTTTGAGAAATCGTCGCCGATGCGGTCAAATATCGCACCCGCGTCAGGCCCCCATATCTTTTGCTGCTCTTCGGTGCCGAAATCGGTGAAGAGCTGGGAGCACATGAAGCCCGATATCAATATAACGGGCGTATCCGGCTCGGCGGCATGGGCGGTAACGCAGCCGCCTATGAGCAGAGCCATGCATAATATGATACTTAATACTTTTTTCATTATTTTTCTCCGTGTCCGAATGTTTCCTTATACATTTTATCATAGCGTAATGCACAATTCAATGAAAAATTTATTAAAAGTAAGTTAAATTGCCGTTTCGGCTTGCAATCAGCGGCAAAAATGGTATTATTAATCATAAGCTAAAACAATTCTTTGGAGAATGACCGCGATGAACAAAATTTTTAATTCCATCCCCCTGCCCACTCGCGCGCCCGACGGCGAATATGACTGCGGCAGAGGCTCATATATGCTGCTGTGGAGCGATTCGTCGCCCGATGAATTCGAGCGGCTGTGCGGCGATATCACGGCGAGCGGCTTCAAGCTCTTTGACCGCACGGATATCGAGGGCAGCATTCACTGCACCTTTGCGGGCAAGCCCGTGCTGCACGCATGGTATTGCCCCTGTGAGCGGGCGCTGCGCCTGACCGCCGACCCCTACACCGCCCTCTATAACACCGCACCCGAGCGCTGTGAGAGGAAATACGGCAATACCCTATGGCAGTTTGAGGTCGATCACTCTCTGATAGACTGCGGTATGTGCTACATAGTCCGCTGCTGCGACGGCAGCTTCTTTGTCATTGACAGCGCCCATATGTACTCGGTCAACGACGATATCAGGATCATCGAATTTCTGCGTAAGTTGAACGGCGGAGAGAAGCCCACGGTGGCGGGCTGGTTCTTCTCCCACGGGCATGAGGATCACGTCGCCAAATTCAGCGATATCGTTGAATTCCGTTCGGACGAGGTCGATATCGAGACGGTGTATTATAACTTCCCGTCCTACGGCCACCCCGACAACGAGGAGTGGGGCGAATGCGGCAAGCAGGTGATGCACCGCTTTGAGCGCGAGCTTGACGAGCACCCGGAGATAAAGAAGGTGCGCCTTCACACGGGTCAGCGCTTCTTTGTGCGCGACCTTGAGTTCAGCGTGCTGTGCACCCATGAGGATATTTACCCGAACCCGCTCAGCAACTTCAACGACTCCTCGACCGCTATCATGATGACCGCCGGCGGCTGCAAGGTGCTCTTCCCCGGCGACTGCGCCGCCGAAAACGACAAGGTGTTCCTGCGCCGCTATCACGACGCGCTCAAATGCAGCGTGGTGCAGGTGTCGCATCACGGTCACTCGGGCACCTCGAGCGAATTCTACCGCCGTGCGGGCGCGGAATGCGTTCTCTTCCCGATAACGGAGATAAAATTTGCCGAGGAATGGGATAAGCAGGAGCCGAACCGAGTTGCGGTCGATATTGCCAAGGAATACCACATCGCCTCAAACGGCACGGTTGAGATACCCCTGCCCTACTCCTTCGGCGGCACAAAGCGGCTGCCTGACGAGACCTTTGAGGATTTTGACGGCATATTTGCCCTTTGGTGCTACGAATACACCGACGAATACAAAGAAAAGCTCCGCCGAGAGTTCCTCGAACGGAGCAAAGGATAAGCAAAACGGCTGTGAACGCTCACAGCCGTTATTTTTATTTTGCCGTGACAGCTGCGGAGACATTGCCAGCAGCGTCGTAAGCGGTTATCGTGTATTCGTCGCCGACCGAGCCGCCGATATCGGCGTAAACAAGCTCGGGCGATGAATAGCAGGTCTCGATTCGGGTCAGGAATTTGCCGTTTTTCTCGATTCGGTAGTACGCGATGCCGAAGTTATCGCTTGCGGCGTCCCAATCGAGGCTCACCCCGCCGTCAACAGCCGACTTGCGGAAGCCGCCCATAACGGGAGCCTCACCCTCAAGCACATAGCCGTTCTTAACATAGTCGAGGTATGTCTCGATATATGCGGGGCTGACAAGCTCGAGGCTGTAGTAGTGATTATATGAGAACGTGATGATATTCTCGGCGTATTTCGCCGCCGTTTTCATCTGGCGGGTGAAACGGTCGAGGGTCGCGGGCACGGCCTCGGTATTCTCGGTCGCAGGTCTTGTCAAAATGCCGTCGATTGCCGTATCGGCAAAGGCAAGCGTGAAATTCTCGCAATTCGCCCAAAGCCTGATATCTGCGTCGGCTGTTTTGACCGCCTCTGAATACAGCTTCCAGGTCATTTCAAGGTCTTTTTCCCTTATCCAGAGCGCACCAACGGCGTCCTGCGGGGCGAAGATATCGCCGTCGCGGAGGTTTATCGTGTTGAGCATCCTGACGAGATTCGAGAGGGTCACGACAGGCCCCGCGGCAAGGTAACGGGCGTAAAACGGGCTGAGCAGCAGCGGCAGCGAGGGATTGAGCGCGTCAATGCGGGCGATTATTTCATTCAGCCCGCGGCACATGCCGCCGATATTGACCTGGCAGGTCAGGATATTATTGAATTCCGGCGTGAAATACCAGCCGTAGAAATTCTCAGAATAGCGTGAGTAATACTTGCCGTATATCTCCTCTGCCATATCCGCAGCGACGGCGCACATCTCGGCATACTGCCCCGTCATTGCGCCCTCGGTCCAAAAATCGTCAAACATCGCAAGCCCGACGAATACTTTGATATCCGTACCCTTGCAGTTACGCAGCGCGGCCTCGATAACGTCGGGGGCTTTTGCAGCGTCCTCAAACACGGCAAGGTCGGTGTCGTAATATACCGTCCAGCCGCCGCCCGAAGATTTATACGCCTTATTCGCAACATCCTGCAAAATCAGATATTTGACGCCAGCCTGCCGCATATTGTCTATCTCGGTCTGCCAGCGGGCATCGTCCCACGAGCTGCTCATCCACGACTGCAAAAACGTGCCGCTGAATTCGGGGCTGCATTTCTGCTGCGGCTTGTCCGAGCCTATAGGCATGAGCGAGATTATGAACGCCATAACGGCGGAGATTATTTTGGGGATCAGCTTAAACATAAAAAGTCCTCATTTCAGATCTTTTTCTCGACTTCGCGGATGACCTCGGCGCTGCTTGCGGCTATCTCCTTGAGGGCGCCCGCCTCAAACGGCGGCTTCAGCCCCGCACCCTCGACCAGCTCGCCGAACGAAACGCTGCCCGTCGCTCTGAGGAAGGTGAGGTATTTATCGAGCGCGTCGGCGAAATCAGCCCTTGAGAGGCCGAGGAAGCCGAGCGCAACGCACTGGGCAAGGCAGTAGTCAATATAATAGAACGGGCTCTCGTAGATATGCATCTGATACTGCCAGCGGGTGCCCTTCTCAAGATAGGGTATGCCCTCAAAGGAGAGATAGGGTCTGTATTTTTTCTCGAGCTTCAGGTATTCGGCATCCCTCTCGGCGGGGGTGAGGTCGGGATTCTCATAGACGATATGCTGGAATTCGTCTACTATCGTGCCGTAGGGAATGAACGAAAAGGCGTCCACAATATGCTTGTATCTGTATTTATCCGCCTTGTCGCCGAAGAATTTATCCATCCATTTGTGGCAGAGGAACTCCATGCTCATCGAGTGGCATTCGTGGGTCTCCATGCCGACGGGGTAATCCGGCTCGCTGCATTTGAACATGATATCCGCCGCCAGAGCATGACCGAATTCGTGGGTTATAACGTCGATATCGCCGCTCGTGCCGTTGAAATTCGCAAGAATGAACGGCTGTTTATAGGCGGGGAAGGTGGTGCAGTAGCCGCCGCCCCACTTGCCGTCGCGCGCCTCAACGTCAAACGCCTCGGCCGCCTGCATACGGCGCATGAATTCGCCTATGGACGGCTCCATCTCGTCATACATCTTCTGCGCCCTGCGGAATATCTCAGATTCGTCGATAACGGGCCTCGGCATCTCGCCGCTAACGCTCACCGCATCGTCATAATACATAATGCGGTCAAAGCCCATACGCCGCCTGATATCCTCTTTCATCGCGGCGACGGCGGGCACGATATCCTGCTCCACGCTGCGGCGGAACTCGGCGACCATGGCGCTGTCGTAATCCACCCTGCCCATGCGGTAGTAACCAAGCTCCACGAAATTGTCAAAGCCGAGCTTGCGGGCGACGGTCGTTCTTATCTTGACGAGCCTGTCGAATATAGAATCGAGCGTGTCGGAATTCTCGCCGAGAGTTTTGCCGATAGCCTCGGCGGCTCGCCTCCTCACCTCTCTGTCGTCATCCTCGAGCTTGCCCCGGAGCACGGAGAGGGGCATCTTTTCGCCGTCAAATTCAAAGGCAAGCTCGCCCATGAACTTGGAATATTCGGTGACAAGGGCGTTCTCCGCCTGCAGATCCTCGATAACGTCGTCGGAGAAGGTCTTTTGCGATATCTCAAACGCCTTGAAAACTCTGGGATTAATCAGCTTCTCCGCCTCGGCGCGCAGAGGCGATGAAAGCATCGCCCGCTCGTATTCATTCTGAATTTTTGCGAAGAGCGGCGCAGCGGAATCGTAATAATCCATCTCGGCGTTATAGAATTCATCCCTCGTGTTGAGCGTGAAGCGGCAGTTCGCGAGCGAGGACGCCGTCTCTATCTGCTCGCTCAGGGCGTTGAAATCATCCCTCGCCGCCTTTATCTCCTCGGCGGTGCGGGCGTTCTTTATCCTCTCGATTATCCCCTGCGCCGCCTGTTTCGCCTGCTCGACGGTGTAGCGCTCATAGGGTATTTCGCTGACTTTCATATTTATTCCTCCTGTGTGAAAAAGGCTGCGCCTGTTGACGCAGCCTTTTATAAGTTATGCAGTGGCGGCGACTTTATCCTCTTTGAAGTATTTATCGAGGAACGCCGTTACCTTGTTCCAATAAAGCTCGGTATCCTCAAATGCGCTGTTTGCATGGAACGCCTTGGGGACGGTGAGCATCTCTTTATCGGGGGCGGAGCAGGCCTCATAGAGCGGCTTCATCATGCTGTAGGGCACAAAGGTGTCGTTATCACCGTGGACGAAGAAGGTCGGGGTCTTGGAGTGAGCCACGGCGTCTATCGGCGAGCAATCCCTGAAATCAAAGTTCTTGCGGAGCTTTGATACGGTATTAGCCGAATTCAGGAACGGGAAGAGCGGCAGGTGGAACATCGCCTTCATCTGAGAGGCGTATTCATCCCAGCAGTTGGTGTAGCCGCAGTCGGCAACGGCGGCGACAACGTTCGACGGCAAATCCTCGCCCGTGACGAGCATGGTGGTGGCGCTGCCCATTGAAACGCCGTGCATAAGTATCTTTGCCTTGGGGTCAAGGCCGATAATATAATCTATCCAGTCAAGGATGATGAAGCGGTCATAATAGCCCATGGAGCAATGGCTTCTATTATCGGGGCCGTGACCGACCATATGAGGCATAACGACATTGAAGCCCATTGTGTGATATTTCCAAGCATAGTGAGCCATGCCTCTGGGGCTTGAGGTGTAGCCGTGGATGACTATCGCCCATTTGCCGGTTTCCTCATCGGCAAGGATGACCTTTGCCTTGGTGTCCTTGCCTATCCTCGAGGGTATAACGGTATCGGCAATGCCGAGGCTGTCAAACCACTTTAGGGAATCCTGGTAGACCTTGCAGTTATCATAGAATTCCTTTTCCTCCGGCTTGTCAAAAAGCCCGGTCTTATTGATGACGTCATTGACCTTGATATTGAGAACAGCTTCGTAAATAAGCTCGCCCATCACAAGGTAGCCAAGGCCTGCGCCCGCGGCAACGCCGACTGCTTTTTTGACTGCTTTTTTCATCACCATATCTCCTTTTCAATTTTATTCTCTTTATATTATATTACAAATAATATTTTACGCTTCGATCTTGTGGAATATCTTCTTGCCCTTCTTGATAACGACGGGCTTCTCCGCAAGAGCGGCCTTGGTGAAGCTCGTTGCGATATCCGTCACCTTAACGTCGTCCGCGGAGACGCCGCCCTGCTCCACAAGGCGCCTGCCCTCGCCTCTCGACTTGGTGATGCCCGCCTTGATGAGCACGGCAAGGATATCTATCGCGCCGTCGGTGAAGTCGTCGTCGGTGAGCTTGGTGGAGGGCATATTATCGAGGTCGCCCGCGCCGCTGAAGAGCGCCCTTGCGGCCGCCTGAGCCTTCTCGGCCTCCTCCTCGCCGTGGACGAGCTTTGTAAGCTCATATGCAAGGATCTCCTTGGCTGTGTTGAGCTGGCTGCCCTCCCATGAATCCATCTTATCTATCTCCTCAACCGGGATAAAGGTAAGCATACGGATGCACTTGAGCACGTCGCTGTCGGCGACATTGCGCCAATACTGATAGAACTCGTAGGGCGAGGTCTTGTTGGGGTCGAGCCATACGGCGTTGCCGGCGGTCTTGCCCATCTTCTTGCCCTGAGAATCGGTGAGCAGAGTGATGGTCATTGCGTGGGCGTCCTTGCCGAGCTTCTTTCTGATAAGCTCCGTGCCGCCGAGCATATTTGACCACTGATCGTCGCCGCCGAACTGCATATTGCAGTCGTAATTCTTAAACAGATAGTAGAAGTCGTAGCTCTGCATTATCATGTAGTTGAACTCAAAGAAGGAGAGACCCTTCTCCATCCTCTGCTTATAGCACTCGGCTCTGAGCATATTATTGACCGAGAAGCAGGTACCGACCTCGCGCAGCAGCTCGACATAGTTGAGGTCGAGCAGCCAATCGGCGTTGTTGACCATTTGAGCCTTGCCCTCGCCGAACTCGATGAAACGCTCCATCTGCTTCCTGAAGCAATCGGCGTTATGCTGGATATCCTCCCTTGTAAGCATCTTTCTCATATCGGTGCGGCCGCTGGGGTCGCCGATCATCGTAGTGCCGCCGCCGATAAGGGCGATGGGGGTGTTGCCCGCCATCTGGAGGCGCTTCATAAGGGTAAGAGCCATGAAATGACCCGCTGTAAGGCTGTCCGCCGTGCAGTCAAAGCCGATATAGAATTTCGCCTTGCCGCTGTTGATAAGCTCTCTGATCTCCGATTCGTTTGTGACCTGTGCAATGAGTCCTCTTGCAACAAGCTCTTCATAAATCTGCATTTTCTTTTCTCCCTTTCGGTAATTTTCATGTCTGCGTGATAACGCAGCCGCCGTTTGACAGAGCGATCACAAAATAAAAAACCTCTGTCAACAATTTGACAGAGGGCGAATTATCGCGGTACCACCTCTATTTGAAGCCGCCTCACGGCAAGCCCCCTCAGCGGGTGAAGATCACCCTCACGCTTTAACGGGCGCTCCCGGCTGCGCTTACTACCGGTTCGGCGCAGCGGCTCGGGGATGTATTTCACTCGCCGCCCGCTGCCCCCTCTCACCGACCGGAGGCTCTCTGAAGCGTGCTGCACGGTTACTTCTTCCCGTCAGTGCCATTATTTTGATTATACATTATTATTATCGCATTTGTCAAGTGGTTTGAGCGGTTTACCTCAGCTCTTTAAGCACTTCATATGCGTTTTTGGCGTCTGTCTTAAAGTCTATAACATCCGCTTCTATGGAGCATTGCTCAACGCCCGCCCTTTTAAGCGGCTCGATAAAGCTGCGCTGGTCGAATTCATCGGCAGCGGTGGGGTATATTCTCTTTTTGCCGAGCGCGGGGTCGGGCGCAGGGTTTGAGGTGTGGGCGTGGACGAGCCATTTGCCGAGCGAGGCGAGCGACTCAAGGCTCTCGCCCTGGGTATACATATGCGCCACATCCGCCAGCACCCTCACATAGGGCGAATCCACCGCGCGGGCTATCTCAACGCCGTCGGCAACGGTGTTTATGACATTGCACTCCTGCGGACGCAGCGGCTCTATAGCTATAACTATGCCGTATTTCTCGGCGAAGGGCACAACGAGGCTTTTGAGGAAATCGGCGATCTGCGCCCTTGCCTCGGGGACGCTCATCGGCTCATCGTCAACTATTCTTCTTGCCTGTGACGAGCCGAAAACGAGATATTTTATACCGAGATACGCTGCCCTGTCAAAGAGCCTGCCGAAATACTCTGTAATGGCGGCATCGTCACGCTCCCTGCCGATGACACGCATACCGATGAAGCAGTTCGCCGCCAGGATCGGCATACCGACCGCCTTCATCGCCTCTATATGCTCAATGGGCTTGTTGGCTATCTCTTGGCAGTGCACCTCGACATAATCATAGCCGAGCGACTTGGCATACCGCATATTTTCAACATTTGTTCCGATGCAAACTCCGAATTTCATCGCATTTCCTCCGCCGCTTTTTGAGCATTGACGAGCATTTCCTTTGCCGTCTCTATCTGTAGGGCGGTCACGCTGCCGCCCGCCGTTATCCTCGCTATCTCCGCCGCCCTCTCATCAAACGAAAGCGGGCTGACGCGGGTGAATGTGCCGCCGTCGCGGACGGTCTTCTCGATCTTCATGTGCCTGTCCGCCTGCGCCGCTATGCGGGCAAGGTGGGTGACGCAGATGACCTGCCGCCCCCTCGAGACCTGCGAGAGCTTCAGGGCGATCTTCTCCGCCGCCGAGCCGCTCACGCCCGTGTCAATCTCGTCGAATATCAGCGTGCCGACGTCGTCTTTATCCGAGAGCACATTTTTTATCGCAAGCATTATCCTCGACAGCTCGCCGCCCGAAGCGGTCTTGGCTATCGGCCGAGGCTCCTGCCCCGGGTTCGCGCTGATGAGGAATTCAACGGAATCAGCACCCTTTGAGGTCAGCGCCGTCGGCTTGCGGTCAACGACGAATCGCACCTTGGGCATATCGAGGAATTCCAGCTCCTCGGCAACTCTTTTTTCAAACTCCGCCGCCGCTTTCATGCGGCTCTCGGTCAATCGGGCGGAGAGAATTTTGATCTTATCCGACAGCGCATACAGCTCCTGCTCAAGCTCGGCTATCAGCTCGCCGGATATCTCTATCTCCGCTCGCTCCTTTTTAAGGCTCTCGAGCTTCGCAAGGATATCCTCCTCCCGCGCGCCGTATTTCATCGAGATACGGTAGAGGGCGTCAAGGCGCTCGTCTATCTGCGAGAGCCTCTCGGGGTTGTATTCAAAACCCTCGGCAAGGTCGCGCACCCCCGCGGCGCAGTCGGCAAGCTCATAGGCAAGCCCGCGCATAGTCTTGGCGGCTTCCTCCGCCTCCGGATAGAATTTGGCTGCGCTCTCAAGCAAGGCGGCGCATTCCTCCGCGCCTACGGCGACCCCGGACTCACCGCCGAGGGCTGCATACGCCCCGCCGAGAGCCTTCATCACCTTGCTGCCGTTGAGCAGCAGCTCTTTTTCTTTATTAAGAGCCTCCCGCTCGCCTATATGCACGTCGGCGGCGGTAAGCTCGTTTATCTGAAAATCGAGGAAACTGCGGTTTGCCTCCTTCTCATCACGGCTGTCATAGAGAGAGTCGAGCTTGCGCTTGACGGCGACAAGCTGAGTAAAAACTGCCTTATACTCCGCCCTGAGCGCCGAATTCTCGGCAAGGGAGTCAATAAACCCGCAGTGCCGCTCGGGCATGAGCAGCGCCTGGCCGTCGTGCTGACCGTGGATATTGATAAGCCCCGAGCCTATCTCACGCAGCACCGAAACGGTGACGGGGCAGCCGTTGACGCGGCAGGAATTGCGCCCCGACGCGCTCAGCGAACGGCTGAGCACGAGAGTCCCGTCCGGCTGCGGCTCGATATCATTGCGCTCGAGCACAGCCTCGACCGCCTTGCCTGCATCGGCAAAGCTCGCAAATACCCGTGCGCTCTCAGCCCCCGTGCGGATAAGCTCCCTCGAGGTGCGCTCGCCGAGGACGGCGTTTATCGAGTCTATTATGATTGATTTACCTGCGCCCGTCTCGCCCGTCAGGACGTTCAGCCCGCTGTCAAACTCCAGCTCGGCGCTCTCTATAACGGCAATATTCTCGATCTTCAGACCGGTGAGCATAGCTGAATACCTCTATTCTCAAGCAATGATTTCGTCGATGGCGCTCTTCATCTTCGCAGCGAATTCGGGAGTCCTGCAAAGAGCAAAGATGGTGTCGTCGCCCGCAAGAGTGCCGACAAGCCCCTCCCAATGCATGGCGTCAAGGGCGGCGCAGGCAGCGTTAGCCATACCGGTGTAGCACTTGACGACAAGGGTGTTGCCCGCATAGTCGGCGGAGATGACTGAGTGGCCGAAAATGCTCCTGTATTTGCCGAGCAGCTCGCCCGATTCGCCGCTGTCAACGGTGTAGCGGCTGCGGCCAAGCTCGTCGACCTTCTTTACAAGGCGCAGATCCTTGATATCCCTCGATATCGTGGCCTGAGTGGTGTTGAAACCCTCCTCATGCAGTTTATCGAGAAGCTCGGTCTGGGTGGAGAGGCAATTCTGCTCGATTATGCGGATTATCGCCTCATGTCTCTGTTTTTTCACTGATTTCATCCTCTCTCAGCGCCTCTGCGCCAGTTTTTTATACACTATATCAATAAAGCTGTCGGCTTTTATCCTGATGAAATTCGCCGTCAGATCGGCTCGCTCTATCCTCGCGGAGCAGCCCCTGTCAATGATCTGAGGCTTCACGCCGTCGGCGGAGAAACAAAGCCGCTCATTCTCCGCAGAGGAGACGGTTATGACCGTATCCGCCCCGAATATCAAAGAGCGGTCAACAAGGGAATGCGGGCAGACAGGGGTGAGCAGCATACTCTCAAGCTCCGGGTCGACTATCGGGCCGCCCGCCGAGAGCGAATATGCCGTCGAGCCGGTCGGGGTGGCAACCACTATACCGTCGCAAAGATAGCTGTTGAACACCCTGCCGTTGGACGCAACGTCAATGAGCGACATGCGCTGCTTCTCTTCGTTTGTAATGAAGCAGTCGTTGACGCAGAAATCGCTGCTCAGGCATTTATCGCCGTCCATGACGCTCGCCTTGAGCATTATGCGCCTGTCAAGCGTATAATCCCCGTCGATGAGCCTCGGCAGCAGGTCAAGCTCGTCATCCTCAAGCCCCGCCATATAGGCGAGCCTGCCCGCATTTATGCCGAGTATCGGCTTGCCGTGCATCACGGCGTATTTTGCGGCGTGGATTATCGAGCCGTCGCCGCCGACGGCAATGACCGCGTCGCACCCCGCCAGCGCCTCATCGGGCGGCAGGAAACTCGCCTTGGTCGAGTCAAACGGCGCTTTATTCTCTTCAAAAAAGCTGTAATCTGCCCCGAGCGAGTCAAGGCTCGCGCAGACGCGGTGAGTTACTCTCAGAGCCGCTTCTCTGGTGAGATTCGGTATCAGAGTTATTCTCATTTATCTCTCTCCCTCGGTCTTATTTATCAAGCTGCTCGTGAGAGGCCGCCACAAGCTCGGCGGCGCTGCCCTGCCAGAGCATTGCGGCGCTGTCGCTCTTCTCAACGAGCATAAGATATTCTATATTCCCCTCGGGTCCTTTGATGGGTGAAAAATCGACATTGCAGACGTTGAAGCCGCTCTCGACGGCGAATTCCGTTATCGAGGCTACCACGCTCTCATGCACCGCGCGGTCGCGCACGACGCCCTTTTTGCCGACATTCTCTCTGCCCGCCTCAAACTGCGGCTTGATAAGGCACACAGCCCTGCCGCCGTCCCTGAGAAGATCTCTCATAACGGGCAATATCTTGCGAAGCGAGATGAACGAAACATCCACCGAGGCGAAATCCACCTGCTCGGGGATCTGCTCGTGGGTCACATAGCGGAAGTTGGTACGCTCCATATTGACCACGCGCTCGTCGCACCTGAGCTTCCATGCGAGCTGGCCGTAGCCGACGTCTATGGCGTAGACCTTGGCAGCTCCGTTTGAGAGCATACAATCCGTAAATCCGCCCGTGGAGGCGCCTATATCCATGCAGACGCAGCCCTCGAGCGAGAGGCCGAAATTCTGCACGGCCTTGTGCAGCTTCAGCCCGCCTCGGCTGACATAGGGATTGACCGCTCCCCTGACTTCGATTATATCCGTATCCTTGACCGCGGCGCCTCCCTTGAGCGCCTTTTGACCGTTGAGATAGACGCTGCCCGCCATGATGAGGGCCTTTGCCTTCTCCCTCGTCTCTGCAAGCCCGCGCTCAAACACTGCCACGTCAAGCCGCATTTTATCACTCATCGCTTCACCTGCTTCTCAATGACTGCCGTCATGCCCTCGGCGGAGAGAGAATACTTCTCAAGCTGCCTGCCGACGCTCGCATGAGCGACAAATTCGTTATCCACGGCCGTCACCGTGTAGCTGCCCTTAAATTCCTTTTCGAGCAGCTCGCTGCCGAGCCTCTCGCCGACTCCGCCGCCTTTCATGCCCTCTTCAAAGAAAAAGACATTTTTGCAGCCGTCGAGGAATTCAAAAGTCCTCTCGGGCAGCGGCTTTATCCTTGCGAGCTTCACTATCTTAACATTAACGCCCCTCTCGGCAAGGATCTCCTGCGCCCTGAGGGCGTTGAAAAACAGCCTGCCGTAGGTGACTATCGCCGTGTCCGCCGCCGAATCGCCGAAGAGATCGACCTCGTCGGGCACGGGCAGCCCCTTTGCCTCTTCCGGCTCGCTGCCCCTCGGGTAGCGTATGACTATCAGCCCGGAATCTTTATAGAACGCGCTGTAGAGCGCCGAATTTATCTCTTCATAGGTCGCGGGCGAATACACCGTGGTATTCGGCAGGCTTTGCAGCAGCGGCACGTCAAAAAGCCCCTGATGCGTTTCGCCGTCCTCGCCGACGAAGCCCGCGCGGTCAACGGCGATTATCAGCTTGCGGCGCTGAAGCGCCCCGTCATGGATGAGCTGATCCGCCGAACGCTGCAAAAATGTTGAATACACGGCAAAGACAGGCAGCATCCCGCCCGCCGAAAGCCCGCTCGCAAAGGTGACCGCATGCTCCTCGGCAATACCGACGTCAAAGAAGCGCTCGGGGTATCTTGTCGAGAATTCCTCAAGCCCCGTGCCGAGGGTCATCGCCGCCGTGATGGCGCAGATACGCTTATCCTTGGCGGCAAAGGAGCACATCGCCTTGCCGAAGAAGGAGGAATAATTCTCCCCGACCGACAGCGGCTCCCCCCCGTGGGGGTCAAAGCGTGAAATGCCGTGGAATTTCTCGGGCGAATGCTCCGCGTAGTCATAGCCCCTGCCCTTTAACGTGTTGATGTGTATCAGCACGGGGGCGGCTATCATCTTGGCGCTGTCCATAGCCTCGCAGAGCTGGTTTATGTTGTGGCCGTCGATGGGGCCGATATATTTGAAGCCCAGATCCTCAAAGAAGGAGCTGGAATACAGGATATTTTTAAGCGCGGTTTTCAGCTTAAAAAGATGATTTGACAGCGATCTGCCGACTATCGGTATCCTGTTGAGCGCCTTTTCGGTGCCCGCCTTGAAGCGATAGTATTCGGGCTTCGCTCTGACAATGGCAAGGTAGCGTGCGAGCGCACCGACATTCTCTGATATCGACATCTCGTTATCGTTGAGTATGACTATGAGCCTGTTTTTGGTCGAGCCCGCATGATTGAGCGCCTCATAGACCATGCCGCTGCAAAACGAGCCGTCGCCTATGACCGCCACGGCAAAATTCTTAGAGCCTTTGATGGCGTTCGCCGCGGCTACGCCCGCCGCCTGAGAAACTGAGGTGCCCGCATGACCCTCATAGAAGCTGTCGTGCTCGCTTTCGTCGGGCCTGACGAAGCCGGAAAGACCGCCCTCGGTGCGCAAAGTGGAGAATCTCTCCGCCCTGCCCGTGAGCAGCTTATGGGTATACGCCTGATGGCTGACATCCCAAATTATCTTGTCGGCGGGCGAATCGAAGCTCTTGTGAAGAGCGACGGTAAGCTCCACCGTGCCGAGATTTGAGGCGAGATGCCCGCCCGTAGACGCAACGGTATCTATCAGCTTGCTCCTTATCTCGGTGCAAAGCTGCTCAAGCTCGCCGTCGCTCAATCCCTTGAGGTCGGCGGGCGAATTGATCCGTTTGAGTATTGATCCCTGGTATTCGTATTTCATGGTTCAGCTTTTCCTGCTTGAGAGCTTGTCAGCAAGCTCGGCAAGAAATTCTCCTTCATCACCGAAAATATCGAGCGCCGACTTTGCCTTATCGGTCAACTCTGCCGCAAGCTCGCCCGAGCGCTCAAGCCCGAGGAGCGAAACATAGGTCGACTTGCCGTTCTCGCTGTCGCTGCCGATAGGCTTGCCGAGCACGCTTTCGCTACTCGTGACATCGAGGATATCGTCGACTATCTGGAAAGCAAGACCCACTGCGGCGCAATACCCCTCTGCGGCGGCTGTCTGCTCACCGCTCGCGCCCGCCGCTATGCAGCCCATGACCGCGGCGGCTCTTATAAGCTCGCCCGTCTTGAGCCTGTCCGTCGCCGCCAGATCGTCGGCGGTGGCGGATCTCTCCTCATTTGCAAGATCCATGACCTGACCCGCTATCATGCCCGAGCAGCCCGCAGCCTCGGCGAGCAGGCAGCCCGCAGCGGCACGCTTCTCGGCGGATAATTCCTTTGCGCCGAGTATCGTCTCAAACGCAAGAGTCAGCAGCCCGTCGCCCGCAAGCAGGGCGTTCGCATAGCCGTAGACCTTGTGATTTGACGGCTTGCCACGACGCATATCGTCGTTATCCATACAGGGCAGGTCGTCGTGAATGAGCGAATATGTGTGTATCATCTCAATGCCGAGCGCAAGCGGCAGGGCGGCACGGGGGTCGCCGCCGCACACACGGCAGAATTCAAGAGTCAGCAGCGGCCTTATGCGCTTGCCGCCGTTCTCAAGCGAATACGACATGGCGTCCAGCATGACAGACAGCCCCTCGGACTCCCTGCCCTTGAACGCCTCGGCGGAGACATATTGAGCCGCCGCTTCGTTTATCATGGTTATATATTCCCGCATTCTCTGCTCAAATGCGCTCATGCTTCCTCCGTTCCGGCGGACAGCTCGCTTATCTTGAGCTGCGCCTTTGCAAGTGTATCTGAGCAGGCGGCGACCAGCGCCGTGCCCTCCTCATAGAGCTTCATCATCTCTTCGAGCGAGAGATTGCCGTTCTCGAGCTTGTCCGCTATCTCTTCAAGCCTTGCGACGGACTTCTCATAATTCATTTTTGCCATATAAAACTGCCTTTCATCAATCAATGACCTCGCATTTCAGCTCGCCGCCGGCAAGCCTGAGGTCTATCGTATCGCCGACCTTGACCTGAGACGGGCTTGTGAGCACCTTGCCGCCGCTGCTCGCGACCGCATAGCCCCTCGCAATGACCCGAAGCGGGCTGAGAGCGTCAAGCCTCGCGCACAAAGCGGATATCTCGCCCCGCCGCACCTCCATGGAATGGCGCACGGCGCTGTCTATCCTGACCCCCGCGCCGCCGCATCTTGCGGCAAGGTCGTCTATATAATTCCGAGGGCTGAGGCGTTTAAGGAGCTGCGCCCTTGCCTCGAGCCTCGCTTTCTCATGAGTTAAAGTGCCGCCGACCGCAGAATTCATCCGCCTTGAGAAGCTGCCGAGCAATTCGCCGAGAGCGGTTATATCCGGCACGGCTATCTCCGCCGCAGCAGAGGGGGTCGGCGCCCTTAGGTCGGCCGCAAAATCGCAGATGGTGAAATCCGTCTCGTGACCGACGGCGGAGATAACGGGTATCTCGCTCGCCGCAACGGCGCGCGCCACGGGCTCCTCGTTAAACGCCCATAGCTCCTCGGCGGAGCCGCCGCCCCTGCCGACTATCAGCACATCCGCCGCTTTTTTTGTGTTAAAAAGCTCTATCGCCGCCTTTATCTGACCCGCCGCACTCGCGCCCTGCACCTGCACGGGGCAGAGGATAAGCTCGGCGGCGGGGAAACGCCTTGAAATGACATTGATGATATCTCTTATCGCCGCGCCCGTGGGCGACGTGACCACGCCTACCCTCTCGGGGAAACGAGGTATGGGCCTCTTGCGGCTCTCGTCAAAGAGCCCCTCGGCGGCGAGCTTATTTTTAAGCTGCTCAAAGGCGAGGCTCAGCGCCCCCGCCCCGTCGGGCTGCATATCGTCGATATAAAGCTGATACTGCCCGTCACGCTCAAAGACCGATACTCTGCCCTTGATGATGACGTTCATAGAATTCTCGGGCATGAAGCGCAGGCGGGAATTCGCCGACTTGAACATGACCGCCCTGATACTCGAATACTCGTCCTTTATCGTCATATAGTAATGACCCGTGCGGTAATGATTTGTGAAATTCGATATCTCACCCTGCACAAAGACGGTTTGCAGGTTATAATCCTGCTCAATTATTGATTTAACATATCTGTTGAGCTGGCTGACGCTCAAAACCACTCCCGCGCTCATAAGCAGCCCTCCCTGAGAGCGGCAAGCAGCGCAATCCCCGCCGCATTGTCGCATGAGAATTCCGGCTCGGCAAAACGGGCGCCGAATTTAGCTGTCAGCCTTGCTCTGATTATCGAATTTGAAGCGACGCCGCCCGCAAAGACTATCGGCAGGCTGCCGTGCTCCGCAAGGGCGTATTCTGCCAGCTTCTCAAGGGTCTTGCCGATGAAATCGAGGCAGTAGCGAGCCACCTCTTCGTGAGGCTCGCCCTTTGAGAGCCTGTCCCTGCACTGATTCTCAAGCCCCGAGAGGCTGCAAGTGCCGCCGCTCACGCTGACCTTGGGGTTGAAGGTCTTTTCGCTCCCGAGAGCGAGAGCCTCAAGCCCCTTGCCGCAGGGGAACGGCAGACCCATCATCACCCCGGCTCTGTCAACGGCCTGACCCGCATTGAGGTCGCCCGTGCCGCCTATCAGCCTGACGGCAAAGCCCCTCTGCTCATCGGGCGAGACGAGCAGCATCTCGGTAGTGCCGCCTGAGACATGGAACGCAATGAATTCACGGTCGATAAGCTCAAGCGCCCCCGCCGACCAGAGAGCCGCCATGATGTGACCCGCCTGATGCGAAAAAGCGTGGACGGGCTTGCCCGCCGCAGCGCCGACGCACCTTGCGGAATTCACGCCGACAAGGAAGCAGGGCATATAAGAGCCCTCGGCGTCCCTCGGCTTCTCGGAGACTCCGACAGCGGCTATATCGCCCGCGCCGTCAAAGAGCTCCTCCATGAGCTGCGGGAGCTGCACCGTGTGGTGAAACACGGCGTCGCTTTGGCGCAGCCCCTTCTCGCCCGCCTTGACGGGCAGCAGGCGCTTGCGCTGAGCCACCGTGCGCTTTTCGCTGTCAAACAGGGCGCACGAGGTGGTGTAATTGCTGGTATCTATCCCGAGAATAAGCATTATTTCTTCTCTTCCTTTGCGACCGAGCCGAGCACTCCGTTGACAAAGGCGCAATCCTCCTTGGAGGCGTATTTCTTACTCAGCTCGACGGCTTCGTTTATCGCAACGCCGACGGGAGTCTCGGTATAGAGGATCTCATAAACGGCAAGGCGCAGCACCGCAACGGCAACCTTGGACATCCTCGCTATCTTCCAGCCGACCGAGTATTTCTCGATAACGGGGTCTATCTCCGCCTGCTTCTCGCACACGCCGTAGGCAAGCGCCTCGGTGAAGGCGTCCTGCTTCGCTATCTCGGTCTCGACCGCCATCTCATAAAGCTCGCCGAGCGATACGTCGCCGTTAAAGGATTTCTCGAATATGAGAATGAATGCCTGCTCTCTTGCTTCGCTTCTTGTCATTTTATAACATCCTCCGAAAAGTCAACGAACAACCGCCGACAGAGACTTTCGCCCCGGTCGGAGGTTGTTTTTTGTTTGTTTGGCGAAACACATTCGCATTTCGTGAGGATATTATACCATAACTTATTAAAATATACAAGAATTATTTATAAATATTTATCAATACTCCATTTCCGTTATCGCTATCTTATCAACGTCAAAGCCCGTCTGCTTAACGGCTATCTCCTTTATCTTGATGAGCGAAACGTCGTCGAGCGAGCCGTTCTCGACTATTATCTCGACCGTGCCGCCGTTGATGATGACGAGATTCTCGCACCCGACCTTAGCGGCTATCAGGTTCTCAATGTCGCTCTCCTTGGTCAATGCGTCGGTCAGCTCCTTCAGCGCCGATTCGGCGGCCTTGACCGCTTCGGACGAGGAGGACGAATTCTTGATGATATCGCCGTATGCCTTGGCGGCTTCGTCGTGGGCGGTCTGTCTGCGGAGCTTTGCGCCCGCAAAATATTCCGAGGCCTGCGCCTGAGCCGAGGCATCGTCGAGGGCCACGTCGGACGAGAGCACATATCGCGCGTCGCCGAGATTCGCCCCCTGCTCCGCCTGCTGAGTGGTCTGCTCGGGCTTCGTGCCCGCCGATTTAGCGGTCGGCTTGGTATAATACCAGTTGATAAAGACGGCCGCACCGAGGGCGATAATGAGCGTGGCGAGCAGAAGCTGTCTCTTTTTAATTATCATATGTTTTCCTCCGTATATACATTAATTTTTGTGTATTTATTCAGTTCATTTTTGCAACGCTCACCTGTGCGCTGCTGATGCCGAGCAGGGCGGTGACAGTACGCACTATCTGCTGCTGCACCGTCTGGGAGCCTGCCCCCTCGCACACCACGGCGACCCCTCTTATCTCCGGCTCACGCACGCGCACGACTATCCCCTTCTCCTCGCCCGTACCGTCCACAATGACATATTTATCCTTGCTCTCGCGGCTGCTTTTGCCGCTCGGGTCGATATTCTCGCCGTAGTCGTTATCCCGCAGATACACATCCTCGCTGCCGCTCTCGAGGGTCACCATCACCTTGACTCTGCCCGCGCCATCGATTGCCGAGATTATTGACGCAAGGCGTTCTTCAAGCGTTGCGGCGTAGTCCTCCGAACTGCTCTGAGTTGAGGCGGCGGCCACCGACTTCGCGGCGGGCTTCGCCGTCGGCAGGCTGCTCACGGCGAGCAGGATAAGCCCGAGGGCGAGCAGGACGGCGCACAGCAGCGCGCGCTTGCCCATGCGGGTCTTTTGAGCCAGCGTATCCGTCAGCTTTTTGAATTTATCCAATGCAGACTTCAATGTTAAATACCGTCCCTATTCCGCGGTTATGCTCACGGGGAAGCCGAGCCGCCGCTCCGCCGAGAGCGAGAATTCCTCGATTTTATCCGCCGACGCCGCGCTGACTGCAACGAAGACATTATGTATAATTATTCCGTCGCTTGCAGCGCTCAGCTCGGCGTTTATTTCTGTCACCTCGACCCCCGTCTCCTCTGCGGCGGCGGTCAGAGCTTCGCTCACCGCCTGTTCGCAAAACCGCAGAGTGCCGTCGTCTATAGCCTGCGCGTAAGCGGGCGTTTCAGCCTGCTCGGCAAGATCGGCGAATGTCGGCAGCCCGTGCGAACGCAGCTCGGCGAGGGGCGAGCACACGGCGACCACGACAAATATTCCCGCAACGGCCTTGACGGTCTTTTCCATTGAGCCGCCGGGTATCACGGCGGCGGCAAAGGTGCCCGCGGCGGCCGCGGCTATCAGGCAGATCGCCCACTGACGAACAGCGTCCATATTCATCCCCCGTTTTTGATCACGAGCACCGTCCCCGCCGATATCATCAGCACGGCGGCGCAAAGAATAAGCAAAGTATTCGTCATGGCGAATACATAACCGATATTTTTAAGCATCTCTGCCTGCTGCGCACAGCCGAGCAGCTCCGCAACGGCGGAGACGGCACGCATGGCGAGCGCCCAAAGGGCAAGCTGCACGGCAGGCGGGGCGGCGATAAAGAAAAGAGCTATAGCTCCGTAAGCTCCGACCGCGTTTTTCATCAGCGCAAGGCTGCCCGCAACGCTTGAATACGCCTCGCTCAGAGCGCCGCCGACCACGGGCACAAAGGTATTCGCCGCGAGCTTCACGCCCCTTGCCGTCAGCGAATCCGCCGAGCCGGCAATAACGCATTTGATGCTCAAAAGCCCCGAAAACATGGCGGCGCAGATGCCGAGCACACTCGACACGGTCTTTCTGATAAGATCGCTGACGGCGGAGAGCCGCAGCGTGGGCAGCATCGCCCCGACCGCTCCGAGGGCGGCGGTCACGCCTATCAACGGCAGGAAAAAGTTCTCCGCAAGCGCCGTCAAGGTCTCGGCGGCGGCAAACGCCGCACCTTGAACGGATACGGCGGCAGCGGGGTTGCCCGAGGCAGTCATAACTCCCGCAAGCACAGGAATAAGAGCCTTTTCAAAGACGGCGCAGGTAGATATCGCCGATACGCCCGCCTTGACGGTGGAAACTCCGCCCGAAAATACGCTCAGCATCAGGAAGCAGCCGCAGACGCAACCCATGACCGCCCTGCTTCGCTCGTCATTAGGGAAAAATCCGCCGCAAACGCTTATCAGCATCACCGCCGCGACCGCTTTCATAGCCCCCGCGAGCGGAGCTTTGAGGCAGCCCTCGGTTATCTCCGCCATGAGCGAAAATATCGCTTTCGGCGAGGAATCAAGCATTGTCGCAAAGTCCATATCTCCGCAGCCGACGCGCTCAAGATAGTCCTTTGTCTCATCATCGAGCAGCTCCGACAGCTCCTTTGCCCCGCTCGCCTCGAGCTGATCTTTATAGTATTCATCCGTATTCGCCGCAAACGACGGCAAGGTAAAAATCGCAAGAAATATCAGCGCCGAGAGGGCGCGGAAAACGGCCTTTTTCATGCATTTATCAATCCTATCGCTATCTCGGCGGCAGCCTTTATCATCGGCATGGCGAGGGTTATCGCCCCGACCCTGCCCGCAAGCTCCACGGCCGCCGCTGCCGAGGAGAACGAATTATCATAGCACACGTCGGCGGCGAACTGCGTTATCACGCACACGGCGAGAGCCTTTGTAAGTATCTCGACATTCTCTTTTTCAAGCCCCGCAAGGCTTATCAGATTCTCGACCGTTGAGGAGACGTTCAGCAGCACCCCGATGAGCTGCACGAGTATCACGCCGACCCCCGCGAGGGCGACGAGCGGCGCAAACTCGGGGCGTAGCTGCCGCATAAGCGCATAAAGCAGCACGGCGAGCAGGCATAGAAAGACGATCTTGACTATATTCATAAGCTGTCAGAATTCTATCAGCTTTTTGACGGAATCGAGCAGGTTTGAGAACTGCGGTATCAGCATCATCAACACCGCCACTATACCCGCAAGAATGGTTATCATGGCATAGTCGTCCCTGCCCGAGCGCACGAGAATGGCGTTGAGGATCGCGACGATTATGCCGACCGCCGCTATCTTGATAACGACCGTTATATCCATTTGCCTCACCTCAGATCATCATTATTGCCGCCGAAACGCCCAGCATCACGCCGAGGGCGGGGAAGAGCTTTGAGCTGCGGCGGTTCTTCTCCTCCCGCTGCTCAAGCTCGGCGGTCAGCAGACGTTTATAATAGCCGCAGCTGTTGAGCTGGCCGTCAACGTCCGTCGCCCCGATGTCGGAGCCGAGGGCGGCAAGATATTCCTTTGCCTCCCCCAAAAGGCGGCACAGCTCACCTCGCTGCTCTATGCTCTTTCTCCACGCCGACGGGAAGGGCTCGCCCGACTCCATCCTCCTGCGGCAATCCGCAATGAAGTCGAGGTAGACAAAGCCGCCGTTTTTGTCAAGCTCACGCAGAAGCTGCTCAACGGTCAGATGTGCAAACCGAACCCCCGTCTCAACGGCGGAGATTAGCAGCAGAGATTCGCGGATGACCCTCACCCGCCCCGCATAGAATGAAGCGACGCATTTGCCGCCGAGGGCGAACCCCAAAGCGACCGCGAGCGCCGCCGCCGTCTTAATCAAACAGATCACTCACCTTGATATTTTTTGACTCCCGCCCCGACAGGAGCACCGCGGTGTCGAACGCGCCCGTTTGCGCGAGCCTGCGGGCTATGGGCTTGCGCCTTAATTCCTTAACGCTGCCCGCATGGAGGCTCAGGGCGAAGCAGACCCCGCTGTTGAGCCCTATCTCTATCGCGGCGGCCTCCTCCTCTGAGGCAACCTCGTCGCAAATTATGATGTCGGGCGAAAACGAGCGCAGCGCTATCATTATCCCCTCCGCCTTTGGGTAGGCGGTCAGCAGGTCGCAGTTGCTGCCGAGGTCATTCTGCGGCACCGAGCCATAGCAGGCGCCCAATTCGCCTCTCTCGTCGCACACGAGCACCTTGACGCTCTCACCGAGCCTGCCGCCCGAGAGCTGGCGGGCAAGGTCGCGCAATACGGTGGTCTTGCCGCTTGCAGGCGGCCCCGCAACGATGATCGAGCGCAGCCCGAAAGCGAAATTCTCGCTGAGTATTTTATCCGCAGCGCCCTTTATCTCCCTCGCAATGCGAATATTGATGCAGCTTATATCCCTGACGGCGGTGACCTTGCCGCCGTCCGTGACCGCCGTGCCCGCAACGCCCGCACGGCTGCCGCCCGAGACGGTTATATAGCCGCTGTTTATGGCGTCCGCATAGCTGTGGACGGAGTAGCCGCACAGCCGCCTGAAGGTCTCCTCTATTTCATTCTCATCCGCTCCGAGCACGATATCCGAGCAGAAGCGGGTCAGCCTGCCCGCCCCGGCTATGAAGAAGCTGCCCTCGCTCGTCACCGCCACCACGGGTCTGCGGCTTCGCAGGCGTATTTCTCTGATATCATTCTTTATATCATCGCCGAGAGACATGAAAATATCCCTCAGCCCCGGCGGCAGGAAGCCCGCCGCAGCCTCAAATCGCTTTATATTATCCATTGCGTTTCCCTTCCTTCGCTGATGTTTAATGTATATTGCGCCTTGTCCGCAGTTAGAACACAAGAGGTAACAATTCTGTAGCACTAAGTTACAATCCTGTTACAATTATTGACGGCGGGGCGATTTTATGTATATAATTAAATCAGCAAGACGGAAAGAGGCGATATAATGTATCGTATAAAGCGAATTGCGGCGCTTGCGGCTGCGGCGGCAATGGTGCTCACCCTCGGCTCCTGCGGCAAGAGAGCCGAAACAGCCTTAACGGCCACGGCGGACGACGCTCCCGTTTTTATGCTGTCCTCGCTGCCCGATATAGGCAAATATGAGCCTGCTCAAAATTATAAAAGATATTCAGACAGCTATTGCGGGGAGCTGACCCCCGGCAACTACGGCACACTTATCCCCTTTGTCGGCAGAGACAGCGAATTCTCGCCGCCCGAGGACCCAGAGACCGTTATCAACGAGTCCCTCTACGGTCTGATGACGGTGGACGGCAAAGTGGTGGTCGACCCCGTTTACACCGCCTTTGATATATATGATATCGGCGGGGGCAAGAGCATCCTTGCGCTCACCAGCGTGCCCGGCGACAGCAGCGACCCGAATAATTTTCACAACCTACTCACCGTCGCCGCCTCCGACGGCTCATGGGTCGTCAACCGCATCGACGCCTATGTTGTTTCATCGTCGGGCGGCAAAATAGTGCTCAACATCTATGACGACAAGAAGGGCTGCAACTGCGTTGAGGTGCTTGACCTAAAGGGCAAGCAGCTTGCCGCATATGACAATGCGATATCCGATTACGGCTACCTCGACGGGATCCTTTATATACTGAAAGAAAGTCCGGGTTTTGACGAATACTACGATTACGTCACCGAGCTTATCGATGACAACGGCAACACCGTACTTGAGGGCTACAACCTCTGCTCCGCGTTAAAGAACGACCTCGCCGTTGCCCGTGAGGGCGATTATTTCGGCATCGTGCGCCGCGACGGCACATGGCTGCTCGACCCCGTTTATGAGAATGTCGAGACTATCGGCGTTGATACTCAGTACTATCACGCGGGCGTCAACGGCAGCGGAGTGCTGCTCGACAGCAAGGGCAATATAATCAGCCGATATGACGGCGAAAGCTATGGCCGCAATTATATCATCGCCGGCAACAGCCTCGTATTCAACCGTATGCTTGACGACGACGTCACCTACTATAATATTGACGGCAAGCCTATCACCTGCAAGGAGAGCGGCGCGGTCGCAGTGAACTGCAACGAATATCTCGGCCTGTTTTTCGGCTCGAAGGACGGCGTGGGCTATGTATTCGACATAGGCGGCAAAATGCTGGCGAGCCTTGAGGGCGCGACGGGCATGGACTCCGTCTCCGGCGCGGACTACGGCAACTATTATGTGCTCTATGTGGCAAACGGCTCAAACTCCGTCGGCGTTGTATTCTCCTCAGACACTCACAAGGAGGTTTACCGCTTCACCGTGAACGAGGGCAACAGCTCGTCATTCATCGCCTCGATAACGCCCGAAGGCGTAGCGGTCCTCTGGCAGTCCGACGATCAGACCACAAGCTACCGCGTGGTGGATCTCGCCACCGACAAGGTGCTCGTTGACAGCTGCCCGTTTGCGATAATCGTCAGGGCGGGCGGCAACGCCTATGTCAACGTCTGCAACGACGACTTTATTAAAATATATGACAGCGGCTTCGGCCTGCTGCTTAAAGTGACCAATAATTACACCGACTGACAGACACACAAAAGAACGGAGGACTATTATGAGAAAATTCATTTGCTCTCTTCTCGCAGTTATTCTTGTATTCTCTCTTGCCGCCTGCTCCGGCCCCGCCGCAACCAAAAATACGGGCAACTTTGAATTCACCGAGAGCAACTACCCCAAGATGGGCGGCTCTCTTGCCGCTCTGCCCCTCGGCGAAGCTATAACCGCCTATGCGCTCGGCATCAGCCGTGAGGAAGCCTCCAAGCTGATAGTCTTTGAGGGCTCCACGACCGACAACTATAAGGCGATAGTGGACGGCAAATTCGACATCCTGCTCGCCTATGAGCCGTCGGAGGAGGCAAAGGCTTATATCGCCGAGAAAGGTGCGGAGCTTGAGATGACCCCCATCGGCGCAGACGCTCTCGTCTTCATTTGCAGCAACCTCAACAAGGTCGATTCGCTGACGGTGGATCAGATAAAGGATATCTACACCGGCAAGATAACCGACTGGAGCGAGGTCGGCGGCAAAAAGGGCGCAATAATCCCCTATCAGCGCAATAAGGACAGCGGCAGCCAGACCCTCTTTGACAAGCTCATCAACCTCGGCGACGAGCTGACCGACGCCCCCAAAGAGAGGATAATCGGCTCGATGATCGGCCTGCTTGAGGCGGTCGCCGAATACGACGGCTCCGAAAACGCTCTGGGCTACACGGTCTACTATTATCTGACAAATATGGAGAGCGACAAGCTCTCGACCTCCAAGATCCTTGCGGTGAACGGCGTTAAGCCGACCAACGACACCATTGCGTCGGGCAAATACCCCTTTGTCAACGATTTCTATGTCGTTATCCCCAAGAATCTGCCCGAGGACGCCCCCGCCCGCGTGCTCTATAATTGGATAATCTCCGAGCAGGGCAAGGAGCTTGTGAAGAAGGAAAATTATGTAGCAAAATAAAATAACGGTTGAAAGCGGCGAAGAATTGTGGTATTCTTTTCAAGTAACCGTTTATCAATAGCGTCACAAAGCCGGCGGTTACTCGTTAACCGTCGGCTTTTTTGTGAGGATTCGGAGGTAAATTTATGATATATCGCCTTTTCACCGAGCGTCTCCCCGATGCGGACACCAAATGGCTGTGGCTCGCCGCACTTGTTTTCACGGCGGCTCTCTCGGCGCTTGCGCTGAGGGTATTCAAGAATAAGCTCCCCCGCGACAAGGGCAGGGAATTCGCCGTGGACGGCGCCCTCTCCGCGGGCAAGGTCAGGGGCGCGGGCATCGTCTTTGTCTGCTGCTTCATCATCAGCGCACTGCTGTTTGTGCCCGTCACGCTCGAATATGTTTTCTATTACATTCTCGTTTTCTTCGGAATGCTCTCGGGCTACCTCGACGACCGCTCGGATAAACCGTGGGGCGAATACAAAAAGGGCGTTATAGATCTTATCATCTCCACTCTCACGGCTCTTTGCTTCGTCCACTATAACCCCGAGCTGCTGAATCTCAGCTTCTTCGGCTTCGGCTTCCGCGTCCACCCCGTAATATATGTCATTCTCGGCGCTCTCGCCGTATGGATGCTCGTCAATGCGGTCAACTGCTCCGACGGTATCGACGGCTACAGCAGCAGCCTGACGATAGTTTCGCTGCTCTCCGCCTCGGGCGCGATCCTCATAAACGGCACCGGCAAGGCTCCTCTCATCGCGGCGCTGCTGATGATAGTCTCGCTCCTCCCCTACCTTTGGAAGAACGCTCAGCCGAGCACGATGCTCATGGGCGACGCCGGCTCAAGGGCGCTCGGACTTTTCCTTTGCATAACGATGTTCAAGACGGGCAACGCCCTTTTGATAATCCCGATGTGCTTTGTGCTTTGCCTTGACGGCTTGGTCGGCATAGTCAAGATAGTCACCATCCGCTTCCTGCACATCAATCCGCTCAAGAATATCCGCACCCCGCTGCACGACCACTTCCGCAAGAACAAGGGCTGGTCGAATTCGCAGGTCATATTCAGGCTCTGCATCCTCCAATCCCTCATCTCGGCGGCGGCTCTCATCATAATGAAATAAAGCACGACCCGGGCAAGTGCTCTGACGCACCCGCCCGGGTCGTTTTATCACATGAAATTATTCGTAGCGCTTAACTTTCAGAAGTCTCGCCGCATTTGCGACGGAAATTATCATCGTGCCGACATCGGCGAATATCGCAGCCCACATAGGAGCGAGACCCGCAACGCCGAGAGCGACGACGACAACCTTGACTATCACGGCGAAGGCAATGTTGGAGCGGAGAACGCTCATTGCACGCTTGCTCTGATAGACCGTATCGGCAAGCCTTGACAGCTCTGAATCGGTGAGGATAACATCCGCCGCTTCGCACGCCGCCTGAGTGCCGAGGCCCATTGCAACGCCTACATCGGCGCAGGCGAGCACGGGGGCGTCGTTGATGCCGTCGCCGACATATATAACGCCCTTTGAGCCGTCCTTGATATCCTCAAGGTTGCTCAGCTTATCCTGCGGCAGAAGCCCGCTTCTGAAATCGTCGATATCGCAAACGGAGCAGACCTTCCTCGCCTGCTCGGCGGTGTCGCCCGTGAGCATCACGCTGTGCTCAACGCCGAGCTTACGCAGCTTCTTTATCGTCTCGGCCGCCTCGGGTCTGACCTCGCCGTCTATCTCGACAGCGCCGACAGCCTTGCCGCCGAGCGCCACATACACGGGGGATTTCGGCATATCGGAGACATCCACGCCGTTATTCTTCATCAGCCTCTCGCCGCCGCAGAGCAGCTTGCCTGCGGGCACGGTGACGGAGGTACCGCCGCCCGCGACCTCTGAGAAATCGGAGCAATCGGAAATATCCGTCTCGCCCGCCGCCGCAACTATCGCTTTGGCTATGGGGTGAGTTGAGTAGTATTCGCATTTTGCCGCATAGGCAAGCACTTCATCCGCCGTGTGACCCTCGGCCGCATATATCTCGCCGACCTTCAGCTCGCCCGTGGTGAGCGTGCCGGTCTTATCGAATACAGCAGTATCGACCTTGGCAAGCGCTTCGATATAGCGGCTGCCCTTGATTATCATGCCGTTCTTTGCCGCAGCGCCCATGGTCGTGAAGAACGCAAGGGGCGCCGAGATAACTATGGCGCAGGGGCAGGAGGCGACAAGGAGGATAAGGCTTCTGTGTATCCAATCATGCCAATTGCCGGTGATGAGCGAGGGAATAACGGCTATCAGCACCGCCGCGCCGACGATGGCGGGTGTATAATACTTTGCGAATTTGGCAACAGCTCTTTGCGCCTTGCCTTTTTTCTTTGAAGCCTCGTCGACCATCTCGACTATCCTTGCCGCGGAGGACTGTGACTTGCCCGCGGTAGCTTCAAAATATATGATGCTGTCGCCGTTCATCATGCCGCTGAGGATAGTGGCGCCGGGTTTGACCGCTATGGGCATACTCTCGCCCGTGAGTGCGGAGGCGTCCATGCTGCCCTCGCCCTCGGTGACAGTGCCGTCAACGGGCACGACCTCGTGAGGCATGACCGCGAGCTTTGCACCCGCCGTGACCTCGTCCGCGTCTATCTTCTTGACCGTGCCGTCAGGCTGAACGAGATTCGCCGTGTCGCTGACAATGCTGAAGAGCGCCTCAATTGATTTGCGGCTTCTGTCGCCCGCGAACTCCTCCATCAGCTCGCCTGCCCTAAAGAGCACCGAGACCGTAGCCGCCTCGAAGAACTCGCCGAGGGCGCAGGCGGCTATGACCGCCACGACAAGCAGGAATTCCTCGCTTATCTCTCTCTCCTTGAGGTCCTTAATCGCGTCAACGAATATCGGCAGGGCGCATATAACCGTCGCCGCTATTAGCAGGATATCCTTGACTGTATCGCCGAACATCGGCAGGAACGAAACGGCAATAAGTATCGCACCGATCACCGTTATGACTATTTCCAACGCACCGCCCGAATGCTTGTGCTCATGCTCATGCTCGCCGCAGCCGCAGCAATCGCAGCCGCATGAATGCTCGTGTGAATGTTCGTGCTTATGCTCGTGGCTATGAACGCTGTGCTCTTTCTCTTTTTTCATAAGCTTACTTCCCCTGTTTAACATTATATTGCTGTTTGTGCAAAATGTGCTCAAGTCCCGACTCGAGGATCTCTCTGACATGGTCGTCATCAAGCGCATAGTATACTGTCTTGCCCGAACGCCTCGGCCTCACAAGCCCCGCAGCCCTCAGGATCCTGAGCTGGTGCGACACGGCGCTCTGACCCATATCAAGATGCTCCGCAAGGTGCAGCACGCACATTTCCCCCGCCGTCAGGGCGGTCAGGATGCGTATCCTCGTGCTGTCGCCGAAGACCTTAAATAGCTCAGAGAGGTCATACAGCACCTCGATATTCGGCTCATCCGATTCGTTTATTGCATCGCAGATGTGACCTTTTTTGACCTTGTCTCTCTCCATGTGGCTCACCCTCCGTTCGATATGTGAACACATATTCATATGTTGGTTTTATTATAGTCCCCTTTTTCGCGTTTGTCAACCCCTTTTTCTCGCTTTTTTATGAGCAAAATGACGATAAGCAATTGACTAAACTATATAAATTGTATATAATAGCTAAAAGAAGATATATAATGACCGTATTATTTCCTTTTATTTGTTTCGGCGGCTTTTTGTGGGCGAAAATGGCTGGCAATTGTGCAATTGACGGTTGAGGAAGTATTTTTATTAAAAACCGCTTATTTGTATCTGACCCGCCCGCGGCACACCTCATCCGTCTCGCAGTGCTCGACACCTTCTCCTCAAGGAGAAGGCGGATTTAACTCTTGACTCGCAGTCAAATCGGCTCCCTCATCAGAGGGAGGCTCGAGCACCTGCAAGCTCGGCGGTTTTTGACTGTGAACGCAATTTGCCCGCTTGATTCGGCACAACGGAAATCAAATTTTATCCGCGGAGGAGCAGTTTGGTGATAGGTGATATTGTAAAAGTTACGGTTGACAGGCCGCTCGGCAGCCGTCATCCGAAGCATAAGAACATTATTTATCCGATAAACTACGGCTACATTGAGGGGATCATCGCCCCTGACGGTGAAGAACAGGACGCTTATATTCTCGGTGTCGACGAACCGTTAAAGGAATTTATCGGCAAGGTGATAGCTGTCATTCACCGTAACGACGACGTGGAAGAAAAGCTCGTGGTTGCGCCTGAGCAAGCATTCTTCACCGCAGAAGAGATTGCAAAAAAGACAGCGTTTACGGAGCAATATTTTGACTCGGAGATAATCATGTGAGCCGGCGGCGCTGCTTAACATTTCATAAAACACAGGGAGTTTTTATGGCAATTGCTTTACGACCCATTACCGAGGACAACTTTATTGACGCATTCAACCTGAAGCTGAAAGACGGGCAGGAGCGCTTCGTTTCCCACCCAATTCGCAGCCTTGCGCAGGCCTATGTCTACCGCGACCGGTGTCAGCCGTTCGGCATCTACAGCGGCGAAATGATGGTCGGCTATGTGATGGTCATCTACGATTATGACGTGCCCGAATACGACATATGGCACATGATGACAGACGGCTCACAGCAGGGCAACGGCTACGGCAAGGCGGCGCTTGAGCTTGTGCTTGAGTATATCAAGGGTAAGCCCTTCGGCGATTCGGGCAGAGTTGCCCTCACCTGCAACAAAGATAACCCCGCCGCACTTAATCTTTATAAATCTTTCGGATTTGAATTGACCGGCAGCGAAGACGACGATGAGGTCGAGCTTGCGCTGACGGTATAAATCCCGTCAAATCAAAGTAAGGGAGATATTGAAATGAAAAGGATCATTGCACTGCTGCTTTTCGCCTGCGTGCTGCTGCTTGCCGGCTGCGGCGGAGCGGACGACAGCGCCGAGACCACCGTTGCCGCGCCCGAGGGCTATGTAGGCGAGGGGCTGCTCACCTCCTTGAAGGTGCTCGTCTATTCAAACGAGTATTTCGTCAACGACGTTTTCATCAACGGCAGCCTGCCCGTCTCATACGACAAGAGCATCGAGAAGGAGTCTCACATCTATTACCGCGTCACCGCCGAGAACTTCACCGATTACGCTTCACTTGAGAGCGCCGTGCTCTCCACCTATACCGAGCAGGCGGCCGAGAAGCTGCTGAAAAGCAACAAATACGCCCAGATAGACGGCGTATTCTGCGTCGACGCTTTCCTGCTCAATCAATCTGCCCCCGCGCCCGAGTGGGATATTGAATCGGCGAGCGCCCGCATGATATCCGATGATGAATGCGAGCTTAAAGTCCCCGTTACCCGCACGGATTCAACCAAGTCAGAGGTGACGCTCACCGCGGTCAAAGTTGACGGTAGCTGGCGTCTTAACGATATTTATGAAGGATAAGGAGCAAGGAAATGAGCAATATAAGAACTCCATGGTTTGATAAAGTTGACAGGCGTCTCCCGCTTGCGGAGTACCCGAGACCGCAGTTTGAGCGCAAAGACTGGATTTGCCTCAACGGCGAATACGACTACGCCATCACGGGCGACACCGCCGATGCGCCGAGGAAATACGACGGCAAGATCCTTGTGCCGTTCTCGGTCGAATCCGAGCTCTCGGGCGTCGGCAAGGCTCTGCTGCCCGAGCAGCGCCTTTGGTACCGCAGGAAGTTCACCGTCGGCAATGAATTCAGCGGCAAAGAAGCCCTGCTTCACTTCGGCGCTGTGGATTGGCAGTGCAGCGTATGGGTCAACGGCAAGCTCGTCGGCGAGCACACCGGCGGCTACAATCCCTTCACCTTTAACATAACCGACGTCATCACCGAGGGCGAAAATGAGCTTGTGGTCAAGGTCTTTGACCCGACGGACGCAGGCCACCAGCAGCGCGGCAAGCAGATACTCGTCACCAAGGGCTTCTGGTACACCGCCACCTCCGGCATATGGCAGACCGTGTGGCTTGAGCCGGTCAACTGCTGCCGCATTGATTCGCTGCGCCTTGTGCCCGACATCGACGAGGGCGTTATCCGCATAAATATCAAACGCACCTGCAAGTGCGGCGGCAAGCTCTATGCCAAAGTGCTTGAGGGCGACAAGGTCGTATTTGACGGCGAGATCGCCGACAAGGCCGCGATCCCCGTGCCCGAGGCAAGGCTTTGGAGCCCCGAGGATCCGTTCCTCTACACGCTGCTGCTCACTCTCGACTGCAACGGCGAAAAAGACGAGGTCTCAAGCTACTTCGGTATGCGTAAATTCTCGATAGTCAAGGATTCCGCAGGTATCCCGAGGCTCGGGCTCAACAACAAGCCCTACTTCCAGAGAGGTCTGCTCGACCAGGGCTATTGGCCCGAGAGCCAGCTCACCCCGCCGACCGACGAGGCAATGATATTCGACATCGAGAAGATGAAGGATCTCGGCTACAACATGCTCCGCAAGCATATCAAGGAGGAGCCGCTCAGGTGGTATTACCACTGCGACAGGCTCGGTATGCTCGTGTGGCAGGATATGATAAGCGGCGGCCAGTATATCGGCAACGTCCTTGCGGGCGTGCTCCCGAATATCAACATCCATGTCAAGGATAATATGTATAAGAGCTTCAAGCGTGACAAGCCCGAATGGAGGCAGGAATTCAAAGACGAGCTTTTCGGCATGATAGACAATCTCTACAACTGCGTCTCCGTCTGCTGCTGGGTGCCCTTCAACGAGGGCTGGGGTCAGTTTGACGCCAAAGAGATAGGCACCGCGATAAAGAATTACGACCCCTCCCGTTTCGTCGACCACGCCAGCGGCTGGCACGACCAGGGCGGCCCGGAATTCAAGAGTATACACAAATACATCCTGCCCGTCCACGCCCCGACCGCCCGCCGCACGGCAGGCAGGCCGATAGTGCTCAGCGAATACGGCGGCTACAGCTGGAATATAGTCGAGCACGCATGGAACCCCAAGCGCTCCTTCGGCTACATTATGTTCAAGAACAGCGAGAAGCTCTCCGCAGCGTATAAGCGCCTGCACGAGAGCCAGGTAATCCCGCTGATAAACAAGGGCCTTTGCGCCACGGTCTACACACAGGTAAGCGACGTTGAGTTTGAAGTCAACGGCATTTACAGCTATGACCGCAAGATACTGAAGCTTGACGCCGACACCGTCAGGGCGGTCAACGCCAAGCTGACCTATTGAGCCTATGGGTGATAATTTGGGAGTTCGTCTGCGGCTTGTGGCTCTTATCGAGATACTCACGCTGTATACGGATGAATGTAATCTGCTGACGATAGACGAGATAATAGACAGGCTCGGCGAATACGGCTACGACGTCACCCGCCGAACGGTGCTATCCGACCTCAAGGAGCTGAACCGCACCTCGTTCAAGGTCATCTGCGTCAATTCGCCCGCCAAGGGCTATTACCTTACAAAAAGCTATTCTCAGGCCTCGCTCCATCTGCTGCTCGAGGCAGTGTATTCCTCAACGGTGCTCACCGATGACGATGTTGCGGATCTCCAGAGCCATCTGCGCTCCACCGCCTGCATCCCGACACTCGAGCTGCTTGCCGAGACAACCGAGAATCTTAACTTCAGGACCAGCAAGGTAGGCGTCCCCGTTGATATCCTGCGCACCATACGTCTGGCAATTCACACAGGCAAGCGCATAAGGCTCAGCCTGCTGCATTCCGTGCCCGGCGATTCATTCGCCTACGCCTGCGACACCGAGACGATTACGGTGAATCCGTGGCGGATAGTCATCACCTCGGAGTCGGTCGCGCTCGTATTCACGCTCCCGCAGCAGCCCGACGAGCCTAAATTCGTCACTCTGCGGCGGATAAGCGGGGCGGAGCTGCTCGACGAGCCGTCAAACAACAAATTCGACGGCGATCCGCTTGTTTCGCTCAACTATTACGACGGCGGCAATGCCGTTGCAAGTATGCGCAAGCACGAATGGGTGATCCTCAGCTTCAAATCCGAGTATACGGAACTTGTAGAGAATCACTTCGATTTCCCCGTACAATACAGGCGCTCGGAGCACGAAGGGCTGACCGAGGCCAAGGTCTTCACCCTCGTTGATGAGAAGCTGATAGGCTGGCTCTATCTGCACGCCGACAAGATAACGGCTCTCGCCCCAAGACGGCTTGCCGAGATAATGTCACGCCGAGTATAATATAAAAGAGGTATTATTATGTTTAAGAAAATAATTGCGGCGTTCCTTGCCGCCGTCCTCGTTCTTTCGCTTGCCGCCTGCGGCAAAAAGGAGAAGGAACCCACCGAGCCTATTGAAGCGCCGACGAAGAAGGTCGCCGTGCTCGTTGCCCCCGAGGCGCAGTACCCCGAGGATTACAAAGCTGCCGCCGAGCTTGCCGCCGCCTATCCCGAAGCCGTGACGGTCAGGGAATACGCCGACAGCCGCATCCTCAAGGCGGGCAACCCCGAGATAATGCAGCTCTCCGAGGAGCTGGCAAAGGATTCCTCAATAGGTGCAATAATTTATGCAAGGGCAACTCAATACACCTCCCTCGCCATTACGGCGGCGAAGAAGATAAACCCCGACCTTGTCACCGCCTGCATCGAGCCGGAAGATTCCGTTGATACCCTTTCCCAGCTCTCTGATGTCGTATTCTGCGCCGACTGGAACAAAGCCGCTCAGGATATCATATCCACCGCCAAGGAAGCGGGCGCCGAGTATTTCGTCATGTTCTCATTTAACCGCCACATCACCGACAACCCGTTCCACGCAGCCGAAAGATCATATATCGAAAAGGCGTGCAAGGACAGCGGCATCAACTTTGTCTATGACAACGCCGTTGACCCCACCTTCTCGGGCGGTATTGAGAAGTCGCAGCTCTATATCAAAGAATCCGTTGCCCGTCTCATCAACAACGGCAATATAAGCGGCAGCAACGTGGTGCTCTTCTCGACCGACAGCGCCGTGCAGTCCACCCTTGTGAGCGTTGCGGACGAAAAAGGCTTCATCTATGTGTGCCCGTCGTTCCCGACCGCCTACAACGGCGTGAGCGAGGTCTGCAAGGCCGATTACCCAGAGAAGATAGCCGATGTTGCGACGTTTATCAAATCGCTCAAGGCGGCAGTCCCCACGGACGGCACAGGCAGGCTCTATGCTTATTCCTATCCCCTCGCCTCAACGCTGCTAAGCAGCGCGGTCCACACCGTATTTGACATTCTGAACGGCAAGACCACCGCGGATAACCTCGCCGAGCGAGCCGCAATGCGCGCGACCGACGCCGCAGGCGACGAAGGCTTCACCATAGCGGCGTATCAGGATTACGGCAATGTTTTCGCCGCCTATCGCCCCGGATTTGAAAAGCTGAGATAACCGAATAAATAAGCGTCACCCCTCCGAGTGTTTTTCAACGCCCGAAGGGGTGATTTTTGTTGTACTATTTGAATTCCGTCAGATCCTCGAGCAGGAGACGGAGCCTGGATATTTCATTGCGCTCGGGTTTGGCGGCGAACTCGGCAAAGAGCGCATTCATCAGCAGCTCGGCGTTCAGGTTGACGCTGCTGCCCGCCGCAAGCACGGCGCTCGTATGCACGGTGCAGCCCTCGACTCGGCAGTCAAAGCTCCTTGTCATATCGCAGAGGTTGACCGTTTTAATGCCCTTTTTGCTGCGCTTCTCGGCGTTCAGCACTCCCGAAGCCATGACGGCGGCAGCGCCCGCGGCAAAGCCCTCCGCCTCGCCCTCGGAGGCAAATTCGGTGGTTATCTCATACTCGGCGGCGGCTATCTGATTTGACTTGCACACGGGTTCGCACGCCTCAAGCATCCTGATACCCTCGGGCATAACGGCGTTCAGCCTGTCCACTATCTCGGTGAACGGCATTTCTTCATCCTCGATGCGGATGTCGAGCGGCTCGCGCCTACCCTCCTGCCCGAGAGGCAGCGGCAGCAGGAATGTTATATACGGGTGCGGATTGAAGCCCTCGGTATACCAAAGAGGGATGTTTGCCCGCCTGACCGCACGGGTCAGGCAGCGGTTCATGTCAAGGTGCGAGGTGTATATCGCAAGCCCCCGCTTCTCAAACCATATTCTGACGGATTTCATTGCATACACCTCCGTTCAGCCTTGCCGCTCCGCAGCCGGCGCATTTCTCGCGGCACGAGGCGGTAGTCTCGCCCCTGTGCGCCTTTTCGTTCTCCCTGATAAGGAATTTCTTGGTCACGCCGTAATCCATGTGATCCCACGGCAGCACCTCGTCGAAGCTGCGCTTCCTCGCCGTATAGAAGAACGGATCGATACCGTTCTCGGCGAAGCTGTCCATCCATTTCTCACGGTCAAGGTGCTCCTCCCAGCTGTCGAATTTGCAGCCCTTGCGCCACGCTGTCTCTATAACGTCGCAGAGGCGGCGGTCGCCCCTCGCAAACACGCCCTCAAGGAAGCTCGTCCACGGCACATGTCGAGAAACGCTGACCTTTCGCGTTTTAACGCATGAGATAAGGAAATTCTGCTTCTCGATAAGGGTATCGGGTCTGTCCTGCGGCTCCCACTGGAACGGAGTGAAGGGCTTCGGCACAAGGGAAGCGACGCTGACGCTGACGTTAACGCCCTTGCCCTTGGGTTTATTCTCATTGTGATAGAATTCATCGACGACCGCCTGAGCGAGGTCGGCAATGCCTCTGATATCATCCTCGGTCTCGGTCGGCAAGCCTATCATAAAGTAGAGCTTGACCGCAGTCCAGCCGCCTGCAAAAGCCTGCCTTGCGGTGGAGAGCACCTCTTCCTCGGTGATATTCTTATTTATGACGTCGCGCAGCCGCTGAGTGCCCGCCTCGGGGGCGAAAGTAAGTCCGCTGCGGCGCACGGCGTTGAGCTGCTCCATAAGCTCCTTGGGGAAGTTATCCGCCCTGAGCGAGGGCAGAGAAATATTTATCTTATTCTCGACCGTCCACGGGAGCATATCGGTTATCAGCTTCTCAAGCCCTCTGTAGTCGCTCGTGCTGAGTGAGCAGAGGGATATCTCGTCGTAGCCCGTTTTTTCGCATATCGAGCGGCACTGTGCCTCAACGACCTCGGGGGATTTCTCCCTGAGCGGTCTGTTGAGAAAGCCCGCCTGGCAGAAGCGGCAGCCTCTTATGCAGCCCCTGAATATCTCGACGGTGGTCCTGTCATGCACCACCTCAAGGAACGGCACGACAAATTCAGTCGGCGCAAACATTTTATCGAGATCGGCGACATTGCGCTTCTCGACCTTCTCGGGCGCGCCGTGAGTGGGGGTTATCGACTTAACGGTGCAGTCGTCGTTATACTCGACCTCATAGAGCGAGGGCACATAGACGCCCTTGATCTGAGCGGCGGCCTCAAGGAACTCCTGCTTCGTTGCGCCCTTTGCCTTATACTCCTTGAGCAGGTCGATAAGCTCGTTTGTGACCTCCTCGCCGTCGCCCGGGAGGGTTATATCAAAGAATTCAGCCATGGGTTCGGCGTTGCAGACGCACGCGCCGCCCGCAATGACTATCGGGGTCAGGTCTTTTCTGTCCCTCGATCTGACGGGCAGCCCCGCAAGGTCGAGCATATTGAGCACATTGGTGTAGCTCAGCTCATACTGCATGGTGAAGCCGATAAGGTCGAAATCCTTTATCGCTTCGCCGCTCTCAAGGGCATAGAGCGGGATGCCGTTGTCGCGCATTATCTGCTCCATATCCACATCCGGCGCGAACACACGCTCGCACCATGCGTCGTCCCTTGCGTTGACAAGGGAATAAAGTATCTTCATCCCGAGGTGGGACATGCCTATCTCATAAGTGTCGGGGAAGCAGAACGCATAGCGGATATCAATTTTTGACTTATCCTTGACTATGCTGTTCAGCTCGCCGCCCGTGTATCTGCCGGGCTTTTGCACGCCGAGCAGGAATTTTTCGATTTCTTTCGGATACATAACACTTCTCCTAATTCAAAGCTGTCCCTTGTATTGTAACATATTATTCTTTAAAAATCTACAGCTTAATGCTGTCCTTTTCTTTTTTGTTTAGGAATACGGCGGCGGCAAGATATATCGAAACGCCGAGGAGGGTGACATTGCCATCTCTTATCAGCTTTGCCGCCCCGATACAGCAAAGGGGCACGGCGACGCAGGCGGAGACAACGAAGGATATGCGCTCGGCTCTGTCGTATTCGAGCGAGCCGCTGAGGAGTGTGAAGAGCAGATTGCCGCCGTCCATCGGCACGCAGGGCAAGAGGTTGAACGCCCCGATGCCAAGGCTTATCATGGCACAGTCATGCATCGAACCGCCTCCCCTGCCGACGGCAAGCAGCACGGCGGAGAAAACGAGGTTTGCGGCGGGTCCGCAGGCATAGAGCAAGGCTTCGTCGCCCCTGCGGGCAAGCGCGCCGCAGCGCTCGAGCTTCACGCCGTAGAACGACAGCTCTATCAGGCTCGGCCGCTCGCCCATAGCGACAAGGCAGATCAGATGCCCCGCCTCGTGGACAAGGCAGCAGAGCAGGGCGGCGGAGCTGACGCCGCTCTCATCGAGTATAAGGGTCAGCGTGACTGCGGCAGCAAAGGAGACGTTTATTTTCAGCCGCGTCTTGCCTATATCAGCTTTCATCGGCACCGTCGGGGTAGAGCAGCCGCTCCGGGTCGACCCTGACCCCGCCTATCCTGACCTCAAAGTGCAGGTGCGGCCCCGTAGACCAGCCCGTCGAGCCAACAAGCCCCACCGTCTCGCCCTGCCTTATGACGCTGCCCTCGGTGACATATATCTCCGAGAGGTGGCAATAATAGGTCTCAAGTTGCTCCGAATGCCGCATGAGCACATATTTGCCCCACACATCGTTCTCCCCCGTCTCCTCTATCTCGCCGTAGAACGCCGCAGCCACCGGAGTGCCCTCCGCCACGGCAAGGTCAAGCCCCGTATGGAAGCCGTATCTGCCCGAGATTGGATTTGTCCTGTAGCCAAAACGGGAGGTTATCCGCGCGCCCTTGACCGGCATCACGGGCGAAACGCTGACATAATAAGGCGCAAAAGAGGTGCCCTTTGCCGCCTCGCCCGAGCCGATATCCCCGCCGCCCGAGCCGCTCTCCATCTTGCCGACGGCGACGGTCTCACCCGTCTCATCGCTGACAGCCTCAAACACCGTCAGCCCCGTGTCGACATTAGTGCTTGCGGCAACGGCATCGGCCGCCGCCTCCTGCCCCTCAGTCGGCGTTTCGGCTGCCTCTCCCCGCTCCTCAACGGGCTTTATGGCGAACGACGCCGCATTCTTTATCTGCTCCCACACCTGCCCGACGGTCATATTCTTGGCCATGATCCCCGAGTAATCGCCCCTCATCCTCTCATAGACGGCGGGGCTGAGCTTCGAGGTCAGCAGCACCGCCGCCGCTACCGCGGCGCACAGCGCCGTTTGCAGCAGCAGCAGGCGCACGAGGCGGTCGGTTTTGTTCTTTGGCTTTTTGCTCCTTTGCGTCTCTCTCGGCGTATCCTCATCTGCAAAACGGAATTTGCTCCTGTATTCATCACGTTCCGTCCGCTGCGGAAACGAATTTTCAAAGCCGTTATCCATTTTTTATCCTCCGAAAATCATTTTTCAGTCAATAATATGAAAAAAATATCCGCCGCATTCCGAAGAATACAGCGGATGAACGGCTTATATATTCTGTTTCACTGGACTCCGAACAGCAGATCGCCGTAGGAGGGATAGGGCCAATATTCCTCGGCGGTAATGCTCTCGGCGGCGTCGACATACTCACGGAGCAGACTCATCTGCGGAAGAACTCTGTCGCGGATAAGCTCCGATTCCCTTGCGGCGTCGCCCGCCTCGCTCAGCCCGTCAACGGCCTGTGAAAGCCCGTGGACAGCCGAGAATATCTTCCTTGAGAGGGCGGCGAGCTTCTCCGCCGTCACCTGCTCATAGCTGCCGCTCGGGTCTATGCCCGCTCTGCCCATGGCCTTGACCGTGTCGCAAAGGGTCTTGAAATACGCGCTGACGGCGGGCAGAATATCTTTATTCGTCATATCCGTCATCGTCAGAGCCTCTATGCGTACATTCTTGCAGTAGCTCTCGAGATATATCTCGTAGCGGGCCTCAATCTCCTGACGGCTGAACACCTTATGCTCGGCAAAGAGCTTGATATTCTTATCCTTGAGCAGATATGGCAGGCAGTCGGGCGTGGTGGGCAGGTTGAGCAGCCCGCGGCGCTCCGCCTCGGCTATCCACTCGTTGTCGTAGCCGTTGCCGTTGAAGATTATGTGTTTATGATCCTTTATCGTTTTTCTGATAAGCGAATGGAGGGCTTCCTCAAAGTCGTCAGCGCTCTCGAGCCTGTCTGCATACGATTTGAGCGACTGAGCAACTACGGTGTTGAGCACGATATTCGCGCTCGCTATCGAATTCGCCGAGCCGAGCATACGGAACTCGAATTTGTTGCCCGTGAAGGCGAACGGAGAGGTCCTGTTGCGGTCGGTGGTATCCTTTGCAAATCTCGGCAGGATATGTACGCCGACCTTCATTACCGCCTTCTCTCTTGCGTCATAGGCGGTCTCGTTCTCGATAGCCTCAAGGATGTCGCTCAGCTCGTCGCCGAGGAACATTGAGACAATTGCGGGCGGCGCTTCGTTCGCGCCGAGACGGTGGTCGTTGCCCGCGCTTGCAACGGATATACGCAGCAGATCCTGATAATCGTCGACCGCTTTGATTACAGCGCAGAGGAAAAGCAGAAACTGAGCGTTCTCATACGGAGTTTCGCCCGGCTCGAGCAGATTGACGCCGTCGGTGGTCGATATCGACCAGTTGTTGTGTTTGCCGCTGCCGTTGACGCCCTCAAAAGGCTTCTCGTGCAGCAGGCAGACCATGCCGTGCTTGCGGGCGACCTTTTGCATTATCTCCATGGTGAGCTGGTTATGGTCGGTGGCGATATTCGTCACGGCAAAGACGGGAGCAAGCTCATGCTGAGCGGGTGCGACCTCGTTATGCTCGGTCTTGGCGAATACGCCGAGCTTCCACAGCTCCTCGTCAAGCTCATTCATAAAGGCGGAAACTCTGGGCTTTATAGAGCCGAAGTAGTGATCGTCCAGCTCCTGCCCCTTGGGCGGCTTTGCGCCGAAAAGAGTCCTGCCCGTGTAGCGAAGATCCTTGCGCCTGTCATACATAGCCTTATCTATAAGGAAATACTCCTGCTCCGCGCCGACGGTGGTCTTTACGCTCTCGTATTCCTGACCGAAAAGCTTCAGAATACGCACCGCCTGCCTGCTGATCGCCTCCATTGAGCGCAGAAGCGGGGTCTTGAGGTCGAGCGCCTCGCCGCCGTAGGAGCAGAACGCCGTTGGAATGCAGAGCACGCCCTCCTTGATGAATGCGTAGGAGGTCGGATCCCACGCGGTGTAGCCCCTCGCCTCAAAAGTGGCTCTGAGGCCGCCCGAGGGGAACGACGAAGCGTCCGACTCGCCCTTGACCAGCTCCTTGCCGGAGAATTCCATGATGGCGGTGCCGCCCTTGCCGGGTGAAACAAAGCTGTCGTGCTTCTCTGCGGTGATGCCCGTCATGGGCTGGAACCAATGGGTGTAATGGGTGGCTCCGTTCTCGACCGCCCACTCCTTCATCGCATCGGCGACGGCATTTGCGACGGCTATATCAAGGCGTTTGCCGTCACGAATCGTCTTTTTCATTGCCTCATATATCTCGGTCGGCAGGCGCAGGCGCATAGCCTTATCGTCAAAAACCATGCAGCCGAAATAATCGGTGACGCTTCTCATAAGCAGTTCCCCTCCGGTTTGTGTTCAGAATAATAAAGCGGAGGGTGCTTCAAAGTAACCTCCGCCGTTTTTTATTAATTTAAGTATAACCCGTAAAAGGCTCAAAGTCAAGGCTTTAATAGCCTATATCTTCGCCGAGGTCGCAGGTATACAACCATTCTATCCTGTCCCCGTTTTGCACGGTATATGCGCTGCTGCCGTAATTCGGGAAAACGCCGTTGACCTTATACATCCAGCCCGAATAAGCTCCGCAGTCCTTCTCATAGAGCTGATGGATGCCTTTCACATACCAGCTTTGATATGCGGGCGTGTAGCTTGCCTCATACTGTATTCCCTCAGCCTGGCAGTATTTGCAGTTGTCGGTGCAGGTGTTGGCGGCGCAGACGCGCTTTAGAATATCAAACGCCGTCTCGCCCTCGGTGAATTTCACCCTGACCTCGTGCAGGATATAGCCGTCCGACGGCACGAATTGCGCCTTGCCGCCCTTGAGCTTATCCCTCTTGTCGGTCAGCGTCGAGCAGCTGATGGATATCGTGCAGTAGTTGTCGCGCCTTGCCGTTGTCGGCTCCTCCGTGCGCCTCTCAGTGCGGGCGGCGGTGGTCGGCTCGGTCTTCGGCACGGTAGTTTTGACCTTTTTGGTGGTGGTCTGTCTGCGGGTGGTCGTGTTCTTCACCGCAGTTGCCTTGACCGTAGCCGCGGCGGTTTTTATCACCGCCGTGGTCTTGGTGACGGCGGATGTGACCGCGGATTTAAGCGTGGTTTTTTCGTTTGCCGTCGAAGCGGCTACGGATGCCGCAGGCTCCTCAGTCGTTTCTTCCGCGGTTTCGGTTTCCGTGACAGCGGCGAGGGCCTCGGTCAGCGCCGTTGCGGCGGTCGTTTCATCGCCCGCCGAATTCTTACATGAAACGCAGGCGAAGAGAAATAAAAATGTGAGCAGCAGAGCGATTATTCTTTTCATGCCGTACCTCCGAACATACCGTATTTTATCTTTAATCTTTCCAGCTTCTCGATGAACGGCTTGCCGACAAGCGCCAGAACTATCGCCGTGGTGGCGGCGAACGACGCGTTGAACGGCACGCCCGAAGCGTAAATCGCGAGTATCTGCTTTATCGAAAACGAGGTCGCCATCATCAGCACGGAGGAGATATCCACTATCAGCCCGTAGATGACGAAGCACAGCGCCCCGCCGATGAGTGAGAGGGCAAGTCGGCTCTCACGCAGGCGTTTGTTTGAGAATATGACCCCCGCAGCGAAGCCGACGGCTCCCAGCGCAAGCATCTGAAACGGTGTGAAAACGCCCTGGCCGAATATGAAATTCGACGCAAACATCGACACAGCCCCCGCAACGAAGCCCGTTTGGGCGCCGAAGCAGGCGGCGGTGATGATAATGACGGCGCAGATAGGCTTCACCGTCGGTATGGCAAAGAAGGCTGCCCTCGAGGCAACGGCTATGGCGCACATTGACGCTAAAGCCACAAGCTCCCGCGCCGAGGGCTTGCGCCTCTCAAACGAGATAAAGAACGGCACGCACGCCGCAATTATTATCACGAACGCGGAAATGTAGCAATACCGTGTGCCCTCAAAAAACTTCATCGCCGTGACCGCCGAAACGATCAACGCCAAAGTCAACAAGGCGGAGATGATATTCAGTTTGACATATTTTCTCTGCATAATTCAATCACATCCGCATCGGTAACGCAGTTTTTGAAGACCTGCCTTGAGAGCCTGTTTGCAGCCGTGGTGTAGAAATAATTGCCGCTGAAGAAGCTGCGGGTATCCGCAACTCCCGCGATGCCGCCGTCAAAGAGCATGGCGCAGATATCCGAGCTTCGGGCACAGAATTCAACGTCGTGCGAGACGGTTATGATCGTCTTGCCCCTCGCCTTGAGCGAATCGAATATCTCGGCAAGGCACTGCTTGAATTCGCAGTCCATGCCCTTGGTCGGCTCGTCGAGCAAATAGATGTCAGGGTCTGCAAGCAGCAATTTTGCCATTGCTGCCCTCTGCTGCTCTCCGCCGCTCAGGTCATAGGGATGTCTGTCCAACAATTCGGTGAGCTTCGTGAGCCTCGCCGCCTCCTCGAGCCGCTCGCCCGCAAGCTCCTTTCTCAGCGAATTCGCCGTAAAGAGCGTCTGCGGATTTTGCGGCATATAGCCGACGGTCATGCCTGACTTTTTTCTGTCCTTGCCGCCGAATTTGATTTTGCCGCCCTGAACGGGCAGAATGCCCGCAACAAGGCGCAGCAAGGTGGATTTGCCCGCCGCATTGCCGCCCAATATCGAGAGCACGCAGCCCTCGGGCACCTTGAGCGACAGCTCGTTTATGATATTCGGCTGCTCCTTTTCGTAGCGGAAGCTCACGTCTTTAAGCTCCAGCGCCGTTTTATCGGGGAGAGCCGCATTATTTTCTATTTGATTTATTTTCGGGTCTCTTATAAGTTTGCCGAGCCTTTGAGCCGCCTCGCGCACGGTCAGCGGCAGCTCCTCGGCGGGAGCAACGCTTGAGAATATCCTGACGGGTGCCGGCGCGGCGAGGCTCAGGAAGCCGTCGGTGCCGCCACCGCAAAGCTGCCTCGGCGGGGTATCGGACACCACTCTGCCGCCATCCATGACCACCACTCTGTCCGCAAGGGCAAAGACCTCCTCAAGGCGGTGCTCGGTCATCACAACGGTAACGCCGAGCTCTCTGTTTATCCTTGCAACGGTGGAGATGAAATTCTCCGCCGCCACGGGGTCGAGCTGTGAGGTCGGCTCGTCGAGCAGCAGTATTTTCGGGCATGAGGTCATAACGCCCGCAAGATTCAGCAGCTGCTTCTGACCGCCCGAAAGCTCGGTGATCTTTTTGTCGAATATGCCCTGCATACCGAAATACGCCGCCATCTCTGCGGTACGCATTCTTATCTTATCTTTTTTTGCGCCGAGGCTCTCAAGCCCGAACGCCAGCTCATGCCACACCTTGTCGGTGACTATCTGCATCTCGGGGTCCTGCATGACGAAGCCCACGGTCTGCGCGCTCTCGGCGGCGCTCATGTCGGCAACGCTCCTGCCGTCTATCAGCGCTTCACCGCTGCGCTTGCCCTCAGGCATGAGGGCGGTCTTGAGATGCCGCAGCAAGGTGGTCTTGCCGCAGCCGCTCCTGCCGCAGAGCACTATGAATTCGCCGCCGTCTATGCCGAGGCTCACATTGTCAAGGGCTTTTTCGCCCGTGAGCGGATATGTAAAGCTCAGATTTTTGAAAAGGATCTGTTCCATCTTATCTCCTCCGCAAGGTCATAGATAATCGGCATAAAGCACAGCAGCGCATACGCCGCAGCGGCAGCCGCGCCCAAAGGATTCGGACGCTCAACATAAATAATGGGGTTGTAGCCCGCCTCAAGCCCTCCCAGGGCAAAGCCGAGCACGGCAAGCGAACCCGCCGCCGCGATGAACGCGGTCAGCACCCCGTCACGGGCAGAAAAGCGGAAGCGGGAGTAGCTCGTGCGCCGACGCGCCCCGTAGCCCCTCGCCCGCATGGAATTAGCCGTATCAATGCTCCTCTCAAGCGCCCATGTGACAACGCCCGAGAGAGCCTTGGCGGCGATACGCAGCCGCGCAAAGCGTTTGTTTTTTGTTTCGCCCGCTCCGAGGGTTTTGACCGTCTCGGTAAACCTCTCTGAATACAGCGGCACAAAGCGCAGGATCATCAGCACAAGCAGCGCCGTGTGCGGGGCGACCCTGCCGAAAAGGCACATGAATTTATCCTCGGTAACCACCTCGTTCCAGCAGACGAACCACAGCAGCATCGCCGCTATCGCCGTGCCCGCCGCGGCTCCGTAGGCGAAGGCCTCGAGGGTCATCCTGTTGCCGCTCGGCAGAGTATAGAGAGTTGTTACGCCGTAGTGATTAAAAGCTCCGTTGACAAGGCTCGTGAGCACCACGGGTAAAATGAGCAGCGGGAGGCTCTTGCCGAGCGCCCCCTTGCCCCTGAGCCTTAGCGAATACGCAAAGGCCGCAAATGCGGAGATGAGCAGGATGAGCGGATGCGAATTCAGCGCCGACGGCAGCGCCGCCGACACAAAGAACAGCACATTCACCGCAGGGTGCCTGCGTGCAAATGCTCCTTTCATCCTGTCACCTCCGTTTCAATCAGCCGAAAATAGCTCCGAAAATTCCTTTGAAGAAGTTTGCAATGTTGGTAAATACGCTCTTGAAGAACGCGCCTATCTTCGCAAATATCGAGGGCTGCGGCTCGGGGTCGGGCTCCGGGTCCGGCTCCTTATAGCTCAGGGCAAATACCGTGCCCGAGTCGTTCTTATAAAACAGCTTGCCGTCCTCGCTGACCGCAATGCTGCTCAGCGCATATTCGGCAGCCTCGCCCGACGGGGCAAAAAGCTCCGCCCTGCTTGCCGTGCCGTCCGCCGAGACGGTGATAACGCTCACGCCGCCCGGGGGCGAATTGTAAGTCGCATAGACATAAACATTGCCCGTCTGAGCCTCATAAGCCGTCGTAAGAGCCATCTCGCTCTGCGGATAGCCGTTCATCGGCACGACCGCCGCCACGCTCATTGCGGCAACGTCGATTATCTGCAAATTACCGGAGAATCCGGTCGACTGCACGCCGATATAAGCCTTGCCGTTATAAACAGTCGGCGTGCTGGTAGAGGCTCCCGAGAGCTTGAGGAGCCTGCCTGTCGAGAATTTGCCGTCGGTGACGCTCGTCTTGCAGAAGTAGCCCGCCTTTGTGGTGAACACCAGTTCGTTTGTGCCGTCAATAACGGTGATGCCGCTGCGGCAGTCGCCGGGCACGGCCAAAGTGTCGAGCACTTCGCCGCTCTTTGCGTCAAAGCAATAAACGGACGAGGTCATATTGATTTCATCGCTGCCGTTATCCGAGCCGACGACGATGCAGCCGCCGATCGCTGCCGCCTCGGCCCAATAGAAGCCGCCCTTGCTGGTATAGCGCCACTTCAGCTCGCCGCTCACGGCGTCAAGGCAGATAAAATTGGCGTCTGTCTCTTCATCATCCCAGAAGCCGGTATAAACGCAGCCGTCGCTGTAAACTATCGGCGACAGCGGCTGACCGCCGAGCTCATCCGAGAAGCTCCAGAGGCGCTGCATTGTGGCGAAGTCATAGGCTTCGACCGTGCCGTCCTCAAGGGGGCAGAATATCTTGCCGTCGGCGCAGAGGGCGGGCACGCAGCCGTAGCCCGGGCGCTTCGTCATCTCGGTGCTCGCCATGGTCTCGCCGGTAGCCGTGTCGAGCTTCAGGAGCCTGCGCTTGCTCATTATTATAAGTGAATCGCCGCTGACCGTCGGCACGCTCGGCGCATTTTTATAATTCGTGCCTATTCGCTGCGACCAGAGAAGCTGTGTCTCGTCGGCACTTCTCGGAGTCTCGGCAGTCACCGTTTGAGCCGAGGCAGTTACGAACGCCGACAGCGCAATTATCAGGCACAGGAGAACGCTTAATGATTTGATCGCTCTGCTTTTTAACATTTTAGCCTCCTATCACCGACTGGAGGAAGCGAAGCACGCAGCTCAGCCATGTGACTGTAAGAGTAAGGTTGATATTCTCAGCCTTATCGGGTGCGTTGCCGCAGATATCGTGGCGGACAAAATCAATATCGAGCACCATTTTGCCCTCATCGGCATTCACCTTGAGGCTGATCTTGAAATTCTTAACGATATAGAAGCTCTTGCCCTCAGGAGCCTTGGTCTCGAGCGCCGCAACAGCCGCGTTAATAGCTTCGGCATATGCGTCGACGGTATCCTGATCAAGGACGGTGAGATTTCTGTCAACATTTGCAAGCGCTTCGTTAAGGGCGGCAACGCTCTCGTCAGTGTAAACACTGAGATCGGCGGGGACTGCCGCAATTGCTGCGTCGACCTTGGAGTAATCGGCTTTCTTAACCTCAAGGGCCGCAACTGCCGCGTTGACAGCGTCGGCATATGCGTCGACCTTCGCCTGATCCTGCCTGCCGAGATCCCTGTCAACTTCTTTGAGCACTGCGTTCAGAGCGGCAACGCTCTCGTCGGTGTAGATGCTGAGATCGGCGGGGACAGCCGCAACGGCTGCGTCGACCTTGGAGTAATCGGCGGGCAGATCCTTAACTGTAACTGTGCAGATATTGCCGATAACGGGAGTCGTCTCCTCTTCCTCCTCGTCAACGTAGCTGCCGCTCGCATAGAAATAGTAAACGCCCGGCTCATTGACGGTGTAGGAAGCCATACCTCTCCAATTGAGGGTGCCGACCTTCTTGTCAACGGGCTTGCCGTCGACATACCGGATCATATTGAGATCGAGGTTGCTCATCGGAATGGTGTTCCGCTCGATGGTCGCCTTATCCGCAAAGCCGTACCAGGCGATGCTGTAGCCGGTGACGGTGAAATTGATCTTTTCACCGACGGTCACGGTCTTTTCGGATGCGTCAAACTGTGTATAATAATCGCCATAGAAGCTTCTGTCTTTATAAAGAAAAAGAACAACCTTATCGCCGTCCGCAATGCGCGCCGCGTCAGCTGAATAACCGGTGTAGGAGTGATAAGTTTCGTTGTAAATACCGTCGGTCGGCATAACGTCATTGACAGTGAAGCCGCTGCTCGTGGCCGACTTGCCGAACATCTTGGTTATCATCGAGCCTGAGTTATTAAGGTAATCCTTGCAGGTCTCGGCGGTGAATTTGTCACCGTAATATGCCTTGTGAAGGGCAACGACGGCGTCGAATACGGTTATGTAGTCAACATCCTTGCCGTTATGGTCCTTTTCGGCGACGGTATAGCCGTATTCCTCGGCAATTCCGTCTTTGACCTCAACGGTCTCTTTGGGGATAACGAATCCCCCGTCGTAAAAGCTGATCCCTACACTGATGCTGCCATCGCCCGCAGCAAAAGCCGTAGAAATGCAGCCCAGAAGCACTGCCGCAGCGAGGATCACGGAAATGATCGCCGCCGAGCTTTTTCTTACTGACATTTCTTTTCTTCCTTTCAAAATTAAGATGCGCCCTCCGCAGATAACGGAAGGCGCACGGCACGGCGAAGCAGCCCCTCGGCGGAGCTGCACCGTGACACCCTCCGACTGCCCAAAGGTGCTCACAATTATATTAAGGCGCAAGGCAGGCATTCCGACTGTGACGGCAATGGCTGTTGCGACGGATTTTCACCGCTCTTTCCCTGCTACAGGCGCCCAATATACAAATGTCGTGAAAATTCTATCACAAGAGGCGAATTTTGTCAACGATTACAGGAACGGCCGCATATCTTTGCCGAGTCTCTCCTCCAGCTCGCCGATGCTGCGCGCCATGCCCTTGGCTTCCTCGCTCGCCGTGGGGTATTTATTGATATATTTGTGAATTGATTTGATGCCCATGTCGCAGCCGTCGGTCATCAGGCTCGCCGCCTGCGCCGCCGTGGGATTAAAGGACATCTCAGCGTTTATCTTGAGCCACGACATGCTCTTTGTCATCGGGTTCGGCTCCTTGGACTCCGAATCGGTCGCCGCGAGCATACCGTCCACCGTGTCGGCGAGCTTTCGGTGCTCCGTGCGGCTGTTTTTGAGTATCTCACCGAGCTTTGCGTCCTTCACATAAGGCGACAGCTCCTCGATGGAGGCTATCGCCGTTTTAAGCCCTGCGCTGCATTCACGCAGCAGCTTATATGAATCATCGTTTTGCATTTTGCTTACCTCCGTTTGCTTTTATTTTATTTATTCCCCGACGGAGACGTTTTTATTGACAATACCGAGGTTTTGATTTATTATCATATTATAATTATCGGGAGGGATAGCCATGATATTTGCAAATCACGCCCATGTTTTTCCAAAAGAGCTTCGCCCTGAAGGCTCGGTCGACTCGCTCATGCGCCTGATGGACGACTGCGGCATCGACAAGGCCGTGGCGTTCGCGCCGTTTGCCGACCGTTTTCACGAGGGCGGCTTCAGCGGCAGCCCCAATGACTGGCTCGCTTCGCAAATCAAAGGCAACGACCGCCTTGTGGGCTTCGGCACGGTGGATTTCACCGCCGACCTCGGCGACGAGGTGGAGCGCATAGCTTCGCTCGGCTTCAAGGGCATCAAGCTGCATCCGCCGTATCAGGATTTTGTCATCGACGGTGAGGAAGCCTTCAAGGTCTATGAAAAAGCGCAGGAGCTTGGGCTTTTTATATCATTCCACTCCGGTATGCATTGGAACAGGCTCAAAAAGAGCAATGTGCTGCTCTTTGACGAGGTGGCGTGGAGCTTCCCCGACCTTAAATTCAGCCTTGAGCATATAGGCGGCTATCACTTCTTTAAGGACGCTCTCGCCGTGATGTGCAACAATTCCCGCAGGGGCAACAACATCTATGCGGGGTGGACTTCAATACGCAACCGCGACGGAATGGGCGGCTGGTCGCTGACGGATGAGCAGCTCGAAACGGTCATTTTCCAGACCGGCGAGGAGCACAGCATATTCGGCCTCGACTTCCCCTACGCCAAGGCGGCGGATATCAAGTGGGATATCGAGCGAATCAAACGCCTGAGCCTCAGCAGCGAATGCAAAGAAAACATCCTCGGCGCCACGCTGCAAAGAGTCTTGTTCGGATAAAAATTCGGAGGTATCGCGCGATACCTCCGTTTTTTGTTTTGCGTCCACAGGCAAAAAATATCCACAGCAGCGCAGGCTGCCGCGGATATGATCTGTTTACTCTTTATTTATCCTGCCGACATAGCTGAAGGCCTCAAGGACGGCTATCACCGAGATGAAGGCACAGGAGATTATCAGCGACCAGCCGAGCTTGACATGGCCGCTTGCGAGGTTATCGAGCGTTGCTTCGAGGGCAACGAGCCACACGCACGCTTCGCCCGAGAGGAGCGAAAAGATATGCAGTCCCTTGACCTTGCTGCCGATAACGGCCGCGTCCAGCGCCACAAAGGCGGCGCTCACAATAAACATGGGCAGCAGCAGCTTATAGAGCCAGATCATATGCCCCGTTTTGTTGAATATAAAGAATATGTAGCCGATTATCACGGTGAAGCATATGAGCGAGGTCACGAGCGGCGGGGTTACCCGCATAACGGGCAGCACGGCGCACACCCACACAACAAGCAGCGCACCGACAACATAGCCGCACCAATAATCGTATTTGTCAAATGAAAGGTCAATGGCGACGCAAAGAGTTGACGGGAACACGAGCAGAGCCGTGAATATCGCCGCATAGCTCTTGGCACCCCTGCTCGGCGCATTTACCAGTCTCTTCTTTTTTTCGCTCGGCTGAGCGGAGCCTGCGCCGCAGGACGGGCAAACAGAAGCGCCCTCGGGCAATTCCTTGCCGCAATTCGGACAAAACATTGATAAGCCTCCTTAGAGTAGCATACACGCATCAAAGAATGTAATAATTATACAGTACAAAAAATAAAAAAGCAATATAAAAATAGATGATTGACAAACTTTTAATATTAATGTAACATATCCTTATAAAAATCACGGAAGGATGATAACAATGGCAATTTTTAAGCCTTTCAAAGCGATACGCCCCGTGCCCGAGTACGCCTCGGAGGTCGCAGCCCTGCCCTATGACGTTATGAGCAGCGCCGAAGCTGCCGAAATGGTCAAGGGCAAGCCGCATTCGTTCCTGCACGTCGACAAGGCGGAGATCGACCTGCCCGCGGGCACCGACCTCTACTCCGAGCAGGTCTACCTCAAGGCGAGGGAGAATCTCGACAAGCTCGTGAGCGACGGCGTATGCAAGCAGGATGAGCACCCCTGCTTCTACATCTATCGCCAGATAATGAACGGCAGGAGCCAGACCGGCCTTGTCGGCTGCGTATCCATCGACGACTACATCAACAACATCATCAAGAAGCACGAGCTGACCCGCGCCGATAAGGAAGCGGACAGGATAAATCACGTCGACTACTGCGACGCCAACACCGGCCCGATATTCCTGACCTATCGCCCGCAGAGCGATATCGCCGCCATAGTTGCGGATTGGAAAGAGAATCACACCCCCGTCTATGATTTCGTGACCGAGGACGGCATCACCAACACCGTTTGGGTCATCGACTGCCCCGAGACAAACTCCCGCATCGCTTCTCTCTTCGGCGGAGTCGACTATCTCTACATTGCCGACGGTCACCACAGAGCGGCTTCGGCGGTCAAGGTCGGCCTCAAGCGCCGCGAGCAGTTCCCCGACTACGACGGCAGCGAGGAATTCAACTTCTTCCTTGCGGTCCTCTTCTCCTGCGACGAGCTTGAGATAATGGACTACAACCGCGTGATGAAGGATCTGAACGGCAACACTCCCGACGAATTCATCGCAAAGCTCGGCGAGGCATTCACCGTTGAGAAGGTCGGCAAGCAGGCATACAAGCCCGAGGCGGCGCACACCTTCGGAATGCTGCTCGGCGGCGAATGGTATAAGCTGACCGCAAAAGCGGGCACCTTTGACGAAAAAGACCCCGTTGCGGCGCTGGATGTCTCCATCCTCCAGAATAATCTCATCTCCCCCATTCTCGGCATTGACGACCCGAGGACGGATAAGCGTATCGACTTTGTCGGCGGCATCCGCGGTCTCGGCGAGCTGGAGCGCAGGGCGAGCACCGATATGTGCCTTGCTTTCTCAATGTACCCCACGACGCTGCGTGAGTTGATGGATATTGCGGATGCGGGCAAGCTGATGCCCCCGAAATCCACCTGGTTTGAGCCGAAGCTCCTGAGCGGACTTTTCATCCACAAGCTGAAATAAAATCAAGCCTTTCGGGAATAATGTTTCCGAAAGGCTATTTTTTTCGGGGGATGAAGATTTGAACAAGGTTGCTTTTTTTGACACCAAGCCGTATGACAAGATCTATTTTGACGCTCTCAAGGAGCAATACGGGATAGAGATAGAGTATTTTGAATCCCGCCTGAGCCGCCGCACCGCCGTCATGGCGAAAGGCTCCCGCGCCGTCGTGGCGTTCGTCAACGATATTATCGACCGCGCGGCGATAGAAACGCTCAGGGACAGCGGCATCGAGCTGATAGCTCTGCGCTGCGCCGGCTACAACAACGTCGACCTCAAGGCGGCGGACGGAGTTATGCCCGTGGTGCGTGTGCCCGCATACTCGCCGCACGCCATAGCCGAGCACGCCATGGCGCTGCTGCTGACTCTTGTCCGCAAAACTCACAAGGCTTATATCAGGACGCGAGACTTCAACTTCAGCCTGAACGGCTTCGTCGGCTTCGACCTCCACGGCAAGACGGTCGGGGTCATCGGCACGGGCAAAATAGGCATGACATTTGTTGACATTTGCCGCGGCATGGGCATGAACGTCATAGCCTACGACCCATACCCCGCCCAAGGCTTCCTCGAATATGTGCCGCTCGACGAGCTGTTTCGCCGCAGCGACGTTATCTCGCTGCACTGCCCTCTGACGGCGGACACCTATCATGTGATAAACTCCCGTTCGCTCGCCGTGATGAAAGACAGAGTGTTCATACTCAACACCTCGAGGGGCGCGCTCATCGACAGCGAGGCGCTTATCGAGGCGATAAAGAGCGGCAAGGTCGGCGGCGCGGGGCTGGACGTCTATGAAGAAGAAAGCGAATTTTTCTATGAGGATCTCTCGGAATTCGTGCTTCAGGACGACGTGCTCGCCCGCCTGATAGCCATGCCGAATGTGCTCGTCACCTCGCATCAGGCGTTTCTGACAAAGGAGGCGTTGCGGCGCATAGCGGAGATAACCCTCGGCAACCTAAAGAGCTATTTTGACGGCGAAGAACTTGAGAACGCGATAATCACAAAGCGAAAAGTATTCACAACGGACTGAAAAAGCGGTGTGCCCGCATTGAGCACACCGCCGATTTTTTTATTTTTCTCCGCCGACGGCCTTGAGCACCTCGGCCTTGAATTCGCCGTGAATTTTATATTTCTTGAGGAACACGATGAGCGAGACGATTATCATAACGGGCGGCACGATGAACATAAGGAACGAAATCGCGTTATTCGCCTCTGCGGTCTGCACCGCCGCCGAGCCGTCGTAGCCCGTCATGCTGAACGCCGCATACATGATTATCGACTGCATGGTGTAAGCCATCTTCTGCAGGAAGCCCTTCATCGAGAAGGTCAGCGCCTGGTTGCGCTTGCCGAGCTTGTATTCGCCGTAATCGACCACGTCGGCAAGCATGACGGTCTGATTAACAAACATACTGCCCGTGCCTACACTCGTCAAGAAGTAGAAAGCGCCGAGCGCATAGACGTTGCCGCCGAAGACATAGCCGACTATCGCCATGCCCGTGTAGCCCGCCGCCGCCATAAGGAGCGAGAGACGGTAGGTCGAGCGGTTTGACATGAATTTGGAGCAGACGGGAATGACAAGCAGCGAGAGCACCGAGCCGACCGTGCCGAACATATTAAATGTGGATTGCAGCTTGAGATTGCCCGCAACGCAGGTGAAATAATAGCTGCTGATGCCCGAGGTCATATAGAAGCCCGCATTCGATATCATCGCAAAGAGCATGAATACAAGGAGCTGGTCATTCTGCTTGATAACGCCTATCGCCTGCTTGAACGAGAATTTATCGTTATTGACGACCACCTTGCGCTCCTTGGTCGAGACAACGCAGATCACGGCAAAAAATACAAGCGCCGCAGCGGTCACCATCGACCATTTGCCGAAGCCTGCGGTAAGGCAGGCGGAATCCATCGAGTCGAGCTTGCTGCCCGTCGCCCCGCCGAAGAACGCAACGGCGTAGGCGGTGAATATCACGATTATGCCTTGGCCGAGGCCGGAGAAAGTCCTTGCAATGGTGGAGACAAGGTTTCTGTCCTTCTCCTCAGTCGCAAACGACGGTATCATCGACCAGAACGGGATATCCGCAAGCGTATTTGTCATGCCCCAAAACACATAAAGCACGGCGACATAGATATAAAGCCCGATTGAGCCGGCAGCAAAGCCGGGGTTATTAAAGAGCAGGCAGAGCACCACGGCGTTGAGCAGGGCGCCCGTCAGTATCCACGGGCGGTATTTGCCCATTTTGGTGTGGGTCTTGTCGACTATCATGCCCATCATCGGGTCGTTGATGCCGTCCCAAAGGCGGGCGAGCGGCGCCAATATGAGCAGAAACAGCGGCTTGATGCCGAGGCCGTTAGTCAGATAGAGCGAGAGATAGGAGTAAAACATTCCGTAGCTCAGGTCAAGGCCGACGGCGCCGACGCCGTAGCCGAGCTTCTCACGCAGCGGTACTTTGTTCATGATATCACCCTTAAAAATTTACTTATGCAGATTTATTTTATCATACGGGCGTGAATATATCAACACAAACGCTGAAAAATATATCCGAGAGGTGACAAAAATGGCGGATTTCTTTTGCGCCGACCCCGCGATCAGAGCGGAGTTTGATAAGCTGCCCCCGGCAGTCAAGGAGAGCATCATAGAATCCGGCGTGCAGATTTGCACTGCCGAGGAGCTAAAGCAGCTCGCAAAGCGGATAGAGGAGAATATGTGAGCGGCGGCGCACCGTGAAGGCAATGACTTTACGGTGTGTTTTTCATATTTAAAACAAATTTTTATCCCGCGCCTGCCATAAAAAATCAAAAAAATCACTTGACATAATCCGTTCATTATGATAACATATTGTAGCAGTTTACGGAGAGATACCGAAGTGGTCATAACGGAACGGTCTTGAAAACCGTCGTACCTTACGGGTACCGTGGGTTCGAATCCCACTCTCTCCGCCATATAGACTTCAACAAAATATTCTTTATATATGTTACCATGGAGAAGTACTCAAGTTGGTGACGAGGCGCCCCTGCTAAGGGCGTAGGTCGGGTAACCGGCGCGGGAGTTCGAGTCTCCCCTTCTCCGCCATAATGTGGAGACAAAAAAGATGTCTCCTGCGAAAAGCCCGAATATATCGGGCTTTTTTGCTACCCAAACGGCGATTTTTCTCTGTACCAAAACACAGATGTAAAATCGCCGTTTTCCCTTTGTGGATAGACTTGAACTCCCGAAAAGTAAATATCAGATACACAGGCAGATAGAAAGCAAAAATCTATCTGCCTTTTTTATTACCCTCAAAAAAAGGAGAAATCAAATATGCTACAGAAAGAATTAGCCAAACGCCTCAAAGCTCGGTACGACACCAAGATGGACGGCATCCCCCTCTGCCGGATAAAATACAACGGTCAATTTCTAAGCAACGCCGACCAAAACCTCTCGGATGAATACCGCAGTAAAATTGCAGATATTCAGGATGAGATCTCTACGGTGCGAGAATACGTCGGACTCTACGAACACGCACCGCAGATGAAAGCTGCCGATGTCTCCGATTACAGACAACTTGCCGCCTTCGGGGCCGCTATTTTATCGTCTCGCTGTTATTTATGACCGAGGCGGAGTAAAGGAACAGCACGTCGGAGACCCCGGAAAAATCAACGAGCTTCGAAAGGGCCGAGGGCGAGATATAGCGGATATCGACGAGCGTTATCTCGGAATACCCTGCCGCAAGAAGCGGGGCTATACTGCTGCCGAACGAATCACGAAAAATGACGAGTCTGCGTTCACGCACGACGTTTGGGTTTGTGATTGTGATGATCGAACGCGCACCGCCGAGAAACATCTCGTATGGATCGCGTCCGCCTGCCGCCTTGAGGTCGTAAACCGGTATCTCGGACGCTGTCTCGGCATTATATACCTTCAGGCTGCGTATCACGGAGTTGTCAAGATACCTAAACGGCTCCGATGCGTGCGGAAGCGCCGATTGACCGTAGTAGACGCCGTAAAAAGGGACGCCGGTGTCGTGCACCTCGCATTCCCCTATCGGCTCCGCGCCCATTTTTTTTGCAATTTCGGCGGCAGCCGTTAAAATTTTCTCCTGCCGCCAATGCGAATCGGTGTAATAGAAATCATCCGGTGAAAGAAGCTTTGAAATGTCAATATATTCCGCCTGCGGAAATCCGCTTTGCAGACGCTTGACGAGCGCGTTGTAATCCTTGTCGGGATAGCCGTTCTGCGATGCGATAAAAGTGTTTTTGTCCGGGATCACACACAGATATGTTTTTGCTCCGGAATTCTTGAGATAGGTGTCAAACACATGCCGAAAGCGACTTGCGGCACGGTCAACGGACGGGTAGTTTGTCGGAAAATCAAGCTTTGAGAGATGCTCCCCGACGGAATACAGCCCGTTGTTGTCTTTTTGCATAAAAACCTTCGCAGCGGCGACTGCCTTCAAGGTACGGAAGCTGTCACGCAGCGGAAACTGATCGAGCATATATTTTTCAAAGCCGCTCATGAAGCTGCCGTCCGCAACGGACGAAAGCGACAGCGCCGGACGCTTTGCCAGCAGGCGTCTTTCGGACTGCGATTCGGGAGCGTCAGGCAAGAGTATTGTCAGGACGGCAAATGCGGCAAGAAAGCCGAGAGACAAGACCAATGTCAGTATTTGTTGGAATTTTTTCATGGAATACCTCCGTCGAGCTTACGCACGGCCGCAAATCAGAATCTGAAATAAACAAACGGATTAAAAGAGCCGTCTATAAGATACGCGGTGCAAACGGCAATTAACGCCGCCGCCGAAGCAGGCACGGCAACGGAAAAGATTCTTTTGCCGAGCGCCGTTTCTCCGATTTTTTCACAGATACGTTTGGGCAGCGGCGTAGCGCCTACTGCGGAAACGACGAGCAGCACGGCGTTGCTTCTGAGATAATACAGCGAAGGCGCATCTGCGGCAGGGAGCCCGGAGAAGCCGAACATTGCCTTGAAGGACACAAGCGCATCGCCGACAGTTGCCGAGTCAAACAGTATAAAGCCGAGGGCGACAAACAGCAGCGTATAGATATGCATCGGCACTTTAAGGCGCATATTCGGGCGCAAAACGTACTTTTCAAACAGCAGCAGCACGGCGTAGAGCAGCCCCCACAGTATGAAATTCCACGCCGCCCCGTGCCAAAAGCCGGTGGCTGCCCACACGACAAGAATATTGAAAACATGGCGCAGCGGCTTTACTCGGTTTCCGCCAAGCGGAATATACAGGTAATCGCGGAACCACCCGCCGAGAGAAATATGCCAGCGGCGCCAGAATTCCGTGATGCTTGAGGAAATATAAGGGTAGTTGAAGTTCTCGGAGAAGCGGAACCCGAAGATGCGCCCCAAGCCGATCGCCATGTCGGAGTATCCCGAAAAGTCGAAATAGATGTGCAGCATATATGAAACGGTATACAGCCAATAAAACAGCACTGTTTTTTCGCCTGACGCTTTGAATTCGGACACAATGAGCGCCGCCTGATTAGCAAGGAGGATCTTCTTTGCAAGTCCGACAGAAAAGCGCGTTATCCCCTCCGAGGCGTCGGCAAGAGAGGTTCTTCGGTTTTTCAGGCTTCCCGCGATGTCGGAATAGCGAACAATAGGCCCGGCTATAAGCTGCGGAAACATCGCCACATACATCGCAAGGTCGATAAAATTGCGCTGTGCGGGCACGTCGCCGCGGTAAACGTCGATGACGTAGCTCAGGATCTGAAAGGTATAGAAGCTGATGCCGACGGGTAGCGCGACCCTCAGGAGCGGGACGGAAAGCCCCGTCAAAGCGTTGAAGTTTTCGATAAAAAAGTCAGCATACTTACAGTACGCGAGCAGGCCGAGACTTGCAGCGGCAGAAAGAGCCGTCACAAGCCTTGCGCCTGCTGTCCCGCGCAGGTGCTCGACGAGGCGCGCGGCAATATACGACTGCGCGATCGACGCGAGCATAAATGCAAGATATTTCGGCTCGCCCCAACCGTAGAAAAGCAGGCTCGACGACAGAAGAACAAAGTTCTTCATGCGGTCGGGAACAATGAAATATACAAGCAGAACGCACGGCAGAAAGCAGTACAGAAAAGTTATACTTGAAAACAGCATGGCTCGTCTTTATGCGATGGGCACATCGACAAGCTGCTTGGCGGAGCCGTATGCGGCGGTGAGCTTTGAGGTGAAGGTGTCTATCAGCTCGCCGGCGCCGAACACGGAGATAACATAATCGCCGACGGTCAGGATGACGAGCTTTTCGGGGAAGCCGCACAGCCACTGCCTCACAAGGATATTGTCTTTGATCTTTCCTGCAAGAGCTTCGGCACCGCCGGAGTTTTTAACGTGATACACTCCGCAGGTAAACGTGTTCTGATTCATCATATGCGAGAGTGAAGCGGCGTCGTCGATCTCGGAGGCGCTCGCCTTCGGGAAGCCGAGGTCGTAGTCAAGGGCGTCTGCGTCCTTAACATCGAATTTTCCGGGCGCGTCGTCCTTCATATGCTTAGGGGAACCGCCCACCGCGGGGAATTTGTCATCGGGTGAATATTTGTCCCAGACATTTTCGAGAATTTCCAATGCGCTTTTAGGCTGATTTGTTTGAGCGCCGGAGGGCGACGTCGCGCCGCCTTCGGAGCCCTTATCGGTGCAGGCGGCAAGTGAGAGAACCATAACGGCGGCGAGGACAAATGCAAGTATCTTTTTCATAAGTGGATTTTCCTTTCTCTGTCAATTATTTGCTGTTTATATATTATTGCCGCAAAAGCGGGCGACAATTAAAATAAAACTACCTGTTTTTGACCGGCAGGCTGATCTCAAACACCGCTCCGCCGTCGTTTTCGGCTTTTATCGTTCCCCTGTGTAGGGCAACTATCTCCCTTGCGAGGGCAAGACCGATCCCTGTTCCGTCCTTTCGGGTGCTGAAGAAGCGGTCGAAGATATGCGGCAGCAGCTCGGGCGAAATGCCCTTGCCGTCGTCACGGATACGGATGACGGCCTTTCCTCTTTCCTGCGTACATTCGATTTCTATTTCCTCTTCAGCATAGCGCAGAGCGTTGGTGATGATGTTTGTAAAAACCCTGCGAAGCTGAATTTCGTCACAGCTTACAAGAACGGGTTTGTTGTCAAAATGAGGTATGATGCGAAGGCTTTTTTGCTTTGCAAGAGTTTCAGTGCTGCGCATACAGTCATACAGAAGCTCTCGCACGTCGGAAGAATGAAAGTCCGCCTTGATCTGTCCCGCCTCCAGCTTAGAGAGCGCAAGCAGCTCCTCTATCAGAGAGGACATACGCTCGTTCTCTTCAAGGATCACACCGGACGCTTCAACAGGCTCGAGAACACCGGTATGTATTCCCTCCGCACAGCCCTGAACTGCCATCATCGGTGTTTTCAACTCATGCGACACATTTTGAAAAAACCAGTTTTGCGATTCATGCGCCCTCTCCACATAGCCGCCGAGCCTCCAGCCGAAGAGGCAGACCAATACGGTCAAAACGGTCAGCACCGCAAAAAACACGGCGTTCAGATAAGACGCATACTGCATAACCGCACCGACATCCACATAAAGAATGTAAGAATAAGCCTCCTCATATTCGTCGGCTTCAACCTGAGTCAGGCGAAAAACAAAGCGGCTTCCGCCGATTTTCAGCGTGTGAAACTCATCGGCGGAGGGCTTCTCGCTCCGGCAGTATTCCCGAAGCCGCTGCTCGGCTCTCGAGAGATATTCCGTCTCGAAGAGCTCGCCCTCGATTTCAAGGTATCTGACGCTCGGCGTCAGAAAATGCTCCTGAGCATCAGCCTCGCCGCCGTAGATATAGGAGAACGGGACGGGAGGCTTTTGCTCATCCTCCAAAAGGATCGCCTTCTGCGCCTCCGCCGTCAGATATTTAGGAATAAAGATGTTGACGGCAGCGAGAAGTGAAGCGAAAACAAGCAGCATGGTGCCGAGAACGGAAAGCGTTATTTTTCTTTTTATGTGCTTCATCCTCCGCCCTCCCCCGAGTGCAGCCGGTAGCCATAGCCCCAAACCGTTTCAATCAGCACGCTGCTGTCCGCCGAGGAAAGCTTGCTGCGTATCCGTCGAAGAGTCTCGTCGGTCACTCTGGTTTCCACATCATCGTTATATCCCCAGATGTGGTCAAGCAGCTCGTCGCGCGAAAAAGCCTTGCCCTTGCCATGCATCAAAAACAACAGCATTTTCATCTCGTTCGGCGAGAGGGCGAGAGGCTTTCCCTTACAAAAGAGCTTCTTCTCCTTGCCCGAAAAGTGCAGATCGCCGACTGTAATATCCCTGTCCAGGGGATCCGTGCCGCGCTCCATTTCCACACGGCGAAGAAGCGCCTTTACCCGCATCAAAAGCACCGTCGGACGAAACGGCTTGGTCAGATAGTCGTCCCCGCCCTGCAGAATTCCGCTGACGTAGTCGTATTCGGTGTCTTTTGCCGTGAGCAGAATGATCGGGACCTTGTCCTTCTCACGAATGAGGCGGCAGCAGGTCAGTCCGTCCGTGCCGGGCATCATTATGTCAAGAATAACAAGATCGGCGCGTCTTTTAAAAAGCGCACCTAAAAGCGCGTCTCCGGTTTCAAACGCGCACACCTCGTATCCGTCATTTTCGAGAAATCGCTGAAGTGTCTCCCTTATGTTTTTCTCATCCTCTGCGATGTATATAAGCTGTTTCATAGCGCCTCCGTTGGAATCCAGAGCCGTGCCGCCGGGACACGGCTCTGTGGTTATGACTTGTCCGTACCTTTTTCGCAGAGCAAAGGGCCGTAGCCGCCGAGCTTAAAAGGTCATATCCGGGTCGTTTGCAGCAACTTTAACATCGTACTCATCACTGACGCGCTCCCAAAGCTCTGCGTTCCTTTCAAGGACTGCCGTGATTTTGTCGTTTACGGCGTCGATCTCGTCATAGAGCTTGTCGGCGTTCCCGTCGGTCATGCGGGCGTAGATCTCATCGATCTGCTTCTCAAGCCTTGCAAGCTCGTCAAAGTCGGCAATAAGAGCCGCTCTTTCCTTTTCGGTCAGAGTGTCGAGATTTCTGACAAAGCTCTCATAGGAATAATCCTCCTCGCAAAGATCGTTGAGATCGGCTTCATTCAGCTCAAGGGTCATGTCCGTTTCGTTTGCGGCGATCCTTTCGTCGTACTCATTGTTGACGCGCTCCCAAAGCTCTGCGTTCCTTTCAAGAACTGCCGTGATTTTGTCATTTACGGTGTCGATCTCGTCATAGAGCTTGTCGGCGTTCCTGTCGGTCATGCGGGCGTAGATCTCATCGATCTGCTTCTCAAGCCTTGCAAGCTCG
>ERZ1026868.21-NODE-21-length-144273-cov-7.554286_pt1 | contig 144273 bp, 155 predicted proteins | sample MGYA00380164_ERZ1026868 | MGnify/ENA primary metagenome ERZ1026868 (study PRJEB33269, sample SAMEA4719800) | human gut metagenome | biome: human-associated habitat; feature: organic feature; material: feces | place: Cameroon | collected 2013-10 ...
AGAAAACGGGCGTAAACCTTACGCCGGACCACCGTTCCGCCGACCAGACTCTGCATATCTTCCGCCATCCCGGTGACCATACCGTACAGGTTAGAAACCGTCAGCGTGGGGCGCGTACTGGTGCCTTTGCCATTCAGTTCAAAACCACTCCCCTGAATGGGATACGGCTGATACTGTCGCCCCTGCCAGGTGACCGGCTCACCTTTTTCGTTCTGCTCATTACAGAAAAAATAACGTTCTCCACCGACCTCTGTCAGGTCGATTTCCCAGAGCACCACGCTGGCCGACTGCTCCGCACGGGTGCATTCATTCAGTGTTTCCTGCCGGATATCCTGCATCAGTTCACCACCTGTTCAAACTCTGCGCTGAACTCAACACGCAGCATACTGACCCGCGACGACCATTTTGCGCAGGTCACCTTTATCTGCCGCCACTCATAAGGCGGCGTCCACAGAAAGGCTTTCCAGCCCCCGTGCTCTTCCAGAAACGACTCCAGTACCGTGGCCTCCTCACGGGGGACAGACAGCGTCACGCTGTACGTTTTCAGGTTGGCATTCAGCCCGGCAGGCGCTCGCTGGGAATAGCCATCACCAAAGCGCACCTTTCTTACAGAAGGGGACGAAGCCACATCCATACCGGGTTTCACTTTCCAGCGGAAGGTTTTCATCGTCCACCTCCGGAGAACAGGCCACCATCACGCATCTGTGTCTGAATTTCATCACGGGCACCCTTGCGGGCCATGTCATACACCGCCTTCAGAGCAGCCGGACCTATCTGCCCGTTCGTGCCGTCGTTGTTAATCACCACATGGTTATTCTGCTCAAACGTCCCGGACGCCTGCGACCGGCTGTCAGCCAGACTGCCCGGTGTACCGACATAACCACCGGTGGCATAGCCGCGCATCAGCCGGTAGAGATTCCCCACGCCAATCCGGCTGGTTGCCTCCTTCGTGAAGACAAACTCACCACGGTGAACAATCCCCGCTGGCTCATATTTGCCGCCGGTTCCCGTAAATCCCCCGGTCGCAAAATGGAATTTCGCCGCAGTTGCCTGAATGGCTGTTCCGCCTGACGCGGATGCGCCGCCACCAACAGCCCCGCCAATGGCGCTGCCGATACTCCCGACAATCCCCACCATTGCCTGCTTAAGCAGAATTTCTGTCATCATGGACAGTACGGAACGGGTGAAGCTGCGCCAGTTCTGCTCACTGCCGGTCAGCATCGCCGCCATATTCTGTGCAATACCATCAAAGGTCTGCGTGGCTGCACTTTTAACCTGCGACATACTGTCCGTGGCGCTCTCTTCCCACTCACTCCAGCCGGACTTCAGACCTGCCATCCAGCTCCCGCGAAGCTGGTCTTCAGCCGCCCAGGTCTTTTTCTGCTCTGACATGACGTTATTCAGCGCCAGCGGATTATCGCCATACTGTTCCTTCAGGCGCTGTTCCGTGGCTTCCCGTTCTGCCTGCCGGTCAGTCAGCCCCCGGCTTTTCGCATCAATGGCGGCCCGTTTTGCCCGTTGCTGCTGTGCGAATTTATCCGCCTGCTGCGCCAGCGCGTTCAGGCGCTCCTGATAGGTGACCTTGTCGCCAAGTGCAGCCAGCTGGCGTTTGTACTCCAGCGTCTCATCTTTATGCGCCAGCAGGGATTTCTCCTGTGCAGACAGCTGGCGACGTTGCGCCGCCTCCTCCAGTACCGCGAACTGACTCTCCGCCTTCCACAAATCCCGGCGCTGCTGGCTGATTTTCTCATTCGCTCCGGCATGCTTCTCCAGCGTCCGGAGTTCTGCCTGAAGCGTCAGCAGGGCAGCATGAGCACTGTCTTCCTGACGATCGCCCGCAGACACCTTCACGCCGGACTGTTTCGGCTTTTTCAGCGTCGCTTCATAATCCTTTTTCGCCGCCGCCATCAGCGTGTTGTAATCCGCCTGCAGGATTTTCCCGTCTTTCAGTGCCTTGTTCAGTTCTTCCTGACGGGCGGTATATTTCTCCAGCGGCGTCTGCAGCCGTTCGTAAGCCTTCTGCGCCTCTTCGGTATATTTCAGCCGTGACGCTTCGGTATCGCTCTGCTGCTGCGCATTTTTGTCCTGTTGAGTCTGCTGCTCAGCCTTCTTTCGGGCGGCTTCAAGCGCAAGACGGGCCTTTTCACGATCATCCCAGTAACGCGCCCGCGCTTCATCGTTAACAAAATAATCATCCTTGCGCAGATTCCAGATGTCGTCTGCTTTCTTAAACGCAGCCTCTGCCTTAATCAGCATCTCCTGCGCGGTATCAGGACGACCAATATCCAGCACCGCATCCCACATGGATTTGAATGCCCGTGCTGTCCTGTCTGCCCAGGTTTCCAGCGTGCCCATGTTCTCTTTCAAGCGTCGGGTCTGGTCATCAAACCCTTTCGTTGCGGCCTCGTTCGCCGCCTGCAATGCCCCGGCTTCATCGCCGGAACGCTGCAACTGAGCAACATACGCAATCTGCTCCGCCGTCACGTTATGGAACTGGCGTGCCATCGCCGTCAGCCCCGACGTCGGGTCTGTGGTCAGCTTCCCGAAGGCTTCAGCGACCTTGTCCACCTCCACGCCGGATGCAGAGGAGAAACGCGCCACACTCTGGCTGATCGCCTCAAACTGCTCACCACCACGCACACCGGCATTCACCAGCGCCGTCAGTGACTCGCTGGTCTGGTTAAACGTCAGCCCTGCCGCCTGCCCGGCTCTGGACAGGACCAGCATACGATCTGCCGTCAGTCCCGCCTGATTGCCGGAAAGGACCAGCGTTTTGTTGAAATCGGACAGGGTTGAGTTGCCCTGATACCAGGCATACGCCAGCGCACCGGTCGCCACCGCCAGCGAGGTGGCCCCCACCATCGGCAGGGTGATCGCACCGGCAAGCCCCCTGAACATGGGGATCATCCCGCCGAAGGAGTCCTTAACCTGACCACCCTGTTGCAGCAGGATCAGCCACGGGCTTTGCCCGCCTGCAAGCTGCGTGGCCACGTCGGTGAACTGTGCAGGCAGCATACGCATGGCGGCTTTATACTGCCCGACGGAAATCCCCGCTTTCTGTGCAGCCAGCGCCTGTCGGCTCAGCGACTGTTCAACGACTGCCGCTGTTTTTTTCGCATCAGTTTCCGTACCGGAAAAATGACGCCTGACTCTGGCCATCTGCTCGTCAAATCTGGCCGCATCCAGACTTAAATCAACGACCAGATCGCCTACCGGTTCAGCCATACCGGACTCCTCCTGCGATCCCTTCTGATACTGTCATCAGCATTACGTCATCCTCCGTCATGTCCGCCACATCCGGGGAAGCGGGGATAACTTCATTCCCGTCCGGGCCAAAACGAACGCCTCCGGCAAGCCCTGCCGCTTTCTGCATCAGCACATCATCTTCAGGCTCTTCGTCAGCCTCGCGCCGGTTCAGCAGACTGAAATCCAGCGGATGCATATCCGGATCGCTGAAAAACAGGCTGAGCACGGTGTACGTCAGCCCGGAAAAGTGCATATCCAGCAGAACATCATGAAAATAATGGGTACTGTAAAAGCGGTGCCAGTCGGCATACTCCGTGGATGACATCCCGGCAAGCATGGCGCGCCAGTCGGGTCGCCCCATCTCACGCGCCAGTTTCAGGGCAAAACTCAGCTCACCGTCGAACACTTTCCCGCAGAAACAGGCTCTGCAGGCCCGGCGTCCTCTGCCTGTTCAGGAGCATCATTCACCACAAACTCATACATACCGGACAGCCGGTACACCACGTTTTCAGCATGAGAAATTGCCTCTGTGGGCCAGGTGGTAAGCACTTCCTGCTCAATCTGTTTAACGGCTTCATTCATGGAAGGCAGCTTTGTCTTCTTCGGATGGTTATGCCACAGGGACATCGCCACCAGAAACGCGCCGGTTCTGATGGCGTCTTCCACAGTAAACTTCCGGTTGCTGTCTGACTCCGCCTGTTCTGCCTGCCGTTTCATCAGGGCGAGATGCTCAATACGCTGCAGGGCTGACAGTTCAGAAAGCGTGACGGTCACACCGTTATGTTCAAATGATTCGGTTTTCAGGAACATCGCTGACTCTCCGGATTAACTGGCGGTGACGTTGATTTCTGCAACCGCAGCAAACTCACCATTACCGGATACGACCGGAATGTTGACCTTGCCTGCAGCAACACCTTTCACGGTGATGGTCATACCACTGACCGACACGGTGGCTTTTGTTTTATCCGCAGACACCGCACGGAAGCTCTTGTCGGTTGCGCCATCCGGCTGGAATGCCACGGTCAGCGTGGTGCTCTGCCCTTTCACTACGGAAGCACTGGCGGGTGTCACCGTCATGCCGGTTGTCGCCGTCACCGTGCTGCGATCTTCTGCCATCGACGGACGTCCCACATTGGTGACCTTCACCGTGCGGGTAATCACTTCCTTCGCCGTCACCGCCTTACCGATACTGCTGACCCAGCCACGGAACACATCGACCGTGCCGTTCGGGAAGCGGATTTTATAGGCACGGGTATCGCCTTCATTAAACCACGCCAGCAGCGCCTGCTGCCCCTGCTCTCCGGGCATCCACGCCAGCGTGAAGCTGGTATCTCCGGCAGATTTCTGCCCCTGCCCGGTCGCAGTCCAGTCTGCATCTTCATCATCGAGATAGCTGTCGTCATAAGACTCAGCGGTCAGTTCGCCGGGCGTCAGGTCTTTAACTTTTGCCAGACGCGACCAGTCAACGTCTGAAAGCGGATTCGCATAAGGGTCACCACTCCCCTTATAAACCCACAGGGTGGTCCCGGCCCCTTTCACCGGCATTACAGGATTTGGTACAGGCATAGCGTCCTCACATTTCATAGGTAATGACATAAGTCAGATCGGCTGAACTCCACAGGCCCGCATCATCGTCGCGCCGATAGTCATAGCCGCTGGTCACCATACTGGTGATCAAATCCGACAGTGCCGGGATATCACTCATCACCGGATAAATCCGGGACTCCATCCACGCATCCAGCTCTGAATCCGGCACCTGAGCAGGCAGGAAAACTTCAATATGCAGCTCCGCCTGCCAGGTATCGCTGTCCAGCTCTTCGCCCGTGTATTCAGCGCCGGTGAGATAAACGGCAATTGCCGGAAAATCTTCCTCATCAAAAACAGCGGGGCGACCATCAAAAAGCGTCGCCCCGGTGTCATGCTTCTCCAGTGCATCCAGTACGGCTGCTCGGAGTTCAGTATGTTTCATCGCTTTATTACCATCCTCAGTTGATGCTGCAGCGCATAGCCCAGCTCTTTCGGAAGACGCTCACGCCGTATCCGCTCAATATTCTGTTTAAACGCCGTGGTCAGCGGCACCGCCATCGGGATTTTCACCACATCAATGGGGTAACGATTTTTCCCGGCCACACGCTGCATGACATGCCAGCGGCCATTTTTCAGTTGCTGAATAAACGCGCCGGGAATACGACGGTTTCCCACCACAAGCACGCTGCCGCCACCTTTCAGGGCTGAACGCAGCCCCTTTTTACGACGCCTGCGTCGGGACAGGACAATCCGCGCGTTACCCAGCTTTATTACGGGCAAATCCCCCCGGTTAACCCTGATTCTGGCCTGCGGATTTTTGACCGTGGCCCTTTTCAGCCTGGCCCTTTCCTTTACCAGTTTCCGGCGTACCTTTGTCTCACGGGCAACCTGTGACGCCGACTGCGATATCGCGGATGAAGCAACGCGGTTAATGGCCATTGCGGCGGCACCGGGCACCGCCGTTCTGCTGATACGGCTGAGGTTTTCAACGGCCTGCTCAAGACCCTGTATGGCCATACATCCCCCTTTCAGCGGCGACGGTTAACGGCAGGCGGTACGCCCCGCCCAAGCCAGAGATGACAGCTTCCGCCATCATCCGGCGAAATCCGGTCTATCCAGAAGTTTTCCTCACCGATGGTCAGCGTGTCGCCGCGCCGCAGCTGCCGCACATCATCAGTCCGGACAAACAGGGACGGGCTGGAGCCTTCAACGCGCACGCCCTGTCCGGCATAGCTGATATTTTCAGGGTCATCAAAAACACCACGTATCACAGCACCGGACTGCTCACCGGATGTCATGGTGGCTGACGTTCCCATGTACCCGCGTATCGTTTCATCGGCGCGGGCAATGGCAGCATCGAACAGGTTATCGAAATCAGCCACAGCGCCTCCCGTTATTGCATTCTGGCCAGGCCGCGCTCTGTCATTTCAGCTGACACACCGGCAGAGACACGGAACGCCGTTCCCGGCAGCACAAATGCCACAGCCTCATCCCGCGTGGCGTGAAGTGCATCAGTATGCAGCGTCACCAGTGCCACAACCGTGACCAGATCAGCCGTATCAGTCACGGTATCCGGCTGCGCTGATACCACCTCATTTTCATGTCCGGTCAGCGCATTTTCCGGGCTGACAGATGTGTCCTGACCGGCAGCGTCATCCGTGTCATCAAGCTCCTCTTCCAGCTCTGCCACACGGAGCACCAGTTCTTCTTTCGTCCCCGTCAGGCTGACATCACGGTTCAGTTGCTCACCCAGCACCTGAAGACGGGCAATCAGTTCATCTTTCGTCATGGACTCCTCCACAGAGAGAAAATGGCCCCGAAGGGCCATGATTACGCCAGTTGTACGGACACGAACGCATCAGGGTCAGCCAGCAGCATCAGCGGTGCTGACTGAATCATGGTGAACTCACGCGCCGGATCGCCGGTGGTCACCCAGTTTTTCGGGTAGCGGGCAGAGGCGTTAATACCTTCGCGCTGTGCGTCCGCATCCTGAATGCAGCCATAGGTGCGCAGACCGCGTGCCTGAGTGTTCCCCAGCACCATCGTGTTGTCCGGAAGGAAGTTCTTTTTGACGTCGTTTTCCACGTACTGTCCGGAATACACGACGATCGCCGTATCGCCATACATCCCCTTATAGGACACCGCTTCGCCCAGGTCTTTTACCGCTGTCTCCAGTTCGGAATGAGAGCCGCGACGGGTATCCAGCTTCTCCCTGACGGCTTTGAAGGAACGGAACAGCGCCCAGCCTTTCGGATCAAACACGATGATATTCACCACTCCGCTGGCGTTCAGCGCATAGGCTTCGATATCGTCGGTCGGGTCATACGTGGACTTGTCACGCTTGCTCCACTCCGTACCACCGGACTGTGTGATGTTGTTCGCCGCACTGCGGCCCATATCCACCTCAACCGGATCGAAGGCTTCACCGGTCATGGTGTATTTGCCCTTAAGCACAGCAGAAACTGCCTGCATCTCTTCGACCTGAGCAATGGCCAGCTCTTCGTCTCGCATGTTCTGCATGATGATGCGACGGCGGCGGTAAGCCGGGTCCGCCAGATTCTGCGGATCTTCATCCGGCAGGCGACGCAGGGTCATCTGCGGATTCACCTCATGCTTCGGCTATATGAGTCAATATCGAAAGGATATGATTGAATTTTCAATATAAAATTGATTGTTGTAGCTTTCGAAAGAAGGTTCTGCAATACATTGTGCAATACAAAGTACGCTGTCTTAACCTTTTGCTCCTCGGTGAGGAACTAGAAGCAGTTTTGCTGTGAACTCTCACTTAACTTCTTAGCCCTAAACATCTGAATTGGAAAAAAAATAAAAATAATTAATAACAATAGGTTATAGAGAACTGCCTTATCTCAATAAGGTAACATCAATTTTTCCACTTAAAACTGGCAAGAACGAACTTGATATCTTTTTCAAATTCAATAGAGTAGAAAAATGGAAAAGAATAGGAAAATCCTGAAATGAAGGGTACAGAGATAAGTTCTCATTTAGTGCAGCCAACTCCACTAGACTCTACAGAAGTTACATTGTTACAAACTGCGCTCTCAACTGTGAGGCATGATGTAGTTGACTGCCCATATATTTCAGAAGCAATAAGAGTTCTTCCTGTAAAAGGTTATAGAAGTGCCATCACTGCTTACTGGAATGCTGTAGTTGATGATTTACGTCAAAAGATAATTCATCGTAGCCTAGATCTATTCAACAAAGAGTGTAAACAAAAAAAAGAAATTAAAACGTATGAAGATTTTCAGGATTATGTGAGCGACTTTGATTTAATAGATGGAGCATTTAAAATAGGAGTTATCGATCGAGAAGGTCAGAAACTATTACAACAAGCTAGAGAAACCAGGAATCTATTTGGTGGACATCCACAAAGTAGCGACCCTGATTTAATCAAAGTAGTGAACCTGATTAATGATTGTAATAAATACGTTCTTTCTAAAGAGTTTCCACCAGCCATCATAGATATATCTACATATCTTTCAGAAATGGATTCGGCAACATTTAATAAAAATAGCCTGGCAGTTAAGCAAGCCTTTTCAGATCTACCTGCAATTTATATCAGTGAATTATCCTCTCGTTTTTTTGGCACATACTGCTCATCCAATATATCAAGTGAACTCAGAAACAACATTGAATTTTGCGCACCTATTTTATGGACATTACTTTCAAAAGACGACCGACGTAAAGTCGGCCAACAATTTGACAAGTATTTAGTTTCAGGAAACAACAATAAGATAGAGAAGGCACAACAATTCATACTATTGGTAGATGGACTGATGTATATTAGCCCTGCATCCCGAAAAGTTATTATTGAGCCTCTCATTAATAAACTCACCGAGTCTTTAGATAATTGGTCAGAAGAGGAAAAAATCGTAACCCAATTATTACCATTCTCGAGTTTCGTCCCTGAAGATAATATTGTTGAATTTGTTTCAGCCATTACAAAAACTTATGTTGGCCATCGTGGTTTCAGCTATCAGTATGGAAGGAAGAATTTTTATTCAAATGGGGCTGCACCTTTAATATTGGAAATGTTTGAACACTTTGATATTAACATGGTTTCTGCATTTGTTGATGTTATTAAAAATGATAGTACACTTCGTCACAGAATCCAAGAGGATGGGCAATTCTCTCGATTACAGAAACTTGGTGAATTACTGTTAAACAAGAGCACATGCACTCCTACAGATAAAATATTCCTAACACTTTTAACTGATGCAAGTAGAAATAAAGATTTATTTTTAAAAAGCCTGCCTAAAATTTCTTCAAGATAAACAATAGGCGTGATCGATTCTTATCACGCCTAATTTTCACCCCTCAATAATTCATTGAAGGAGCAACAAAATTTAAAGTCAACCATAACAGAATATATCAGTAACTTGTTACATTATCTGTTATAGCAGAACCTCACATCATTCGCCAAAACTGCAAGCAACTAGATGTCTTGCTACTTTAAATCCTGAACAGTACGCATAGTGACACAATAACCTCTATAAGCATTTGGGGTGGCCTCGATGCTTACTTTTAGATAAAAATGAGAAAGGAAATGACGGAGACCCAAAAGCCTGTTTTCAGCACCTGTCATTTCCTTTCTTTTTAGAGGGTATTTCTAATAAAAACACTAAGTTACGAGGAAGAAGAACGGAAACGGCAAATCGCAGAAAATTGTCATAAATAGCAAGAATCTGCGCGCCTGACGCCCCGTAGCCTGTCAGATCGCCGGAAAGGACCCGCCAGCCAGAGCTGGCCCTAATTTCATCAACCAATCAGCTTATAGCGACCATCCCGTGCATTGCGGCGTACACGCTCAATCTTGAGGCATAGCGCCGCATCTGGCTTTTTTGGGACAGGTACGCGGCAATATTCAGAAGCGCGAGGAATATTATTTATCCAGTCGATCACTTCACTTAAATACCAGGCCTTACGCCCTTCCGTAACCTGCACACGCTCCGGGAACTCTCCACTAGCCTCAAGGTTTAGCAGTGTACGCCGACTCAGGGTTGTAATTTCCATCACCTGATTCATATCAACAAGGCGCTCGCTTAAACACATTTTGTCAGCGATAGCTTTTAATTCCTCTACAGCTGGATTCGGGTACATCATTTCGGCAATTGGCTTAAGGTCATTGTAATCATTCTGCATTGTATCCCCCTTTACACACGAGCCAGCGGCTGAACAGAAATACCTGAGCCAACAAACGCTGCAATCTTTACTGACAGTTCTTTTACAGACTCAGGCCAGTTCAGAGCATCAACATTTAAGACACCTGTCTTATAGACCTGAGCCTGTGTTTTTTTCGCGGTGTCGATTTGTACAGCGGAAACATAAACCGCTTTACCTACGCTCGAACCATCCCATACCACCAGTGCACCTGTTGCATCTTCCTGCATCAGTGGCGTAAATGCAGGAATTACCCCTTTATTAGCTGAAAATATCCCCAGCGTAGTCACCAGTGCTTCAGTGCCAGCCATGAGTTCAGTGTAATGAGTAGCCATTGCTCCCCCTTAGCCAATGCGAACGGTAACAAAACGATTGATGCGGGCCGGTATTGGCTGTGGTGCTGAATGTGTCTGCACATATTCAATAGCCGGATCACCAGGCACAATATAGTTTTTCGGTGCAAGTTCGGCTTTAGTCAGCCCCATTCGGATTAGCTCCGGATCCTGAATACCGCCATAGGCGACAATCCCCTGAAGAGCTGTATTGCCAAGCACCATCAAATCAGGATCAAGGAAATGTTTTTCAGTTCCGTCCTCATCGGTATAACGCCCGCTGTATACAACAATCGCAACATCGCCCATATACCCTTTAAAACTCACCGAATCACCAAGGTCTTTAAGGGCCGTTTCCAGTTCGGAATTAGAACCACGACGGGTATCCAGAGCCTCTTTTATCGCTCTGAATGAACGGTATTTCTTCCATACATTACCGCCCATAATGATGATATTAGTGACGCCCTCACTAAATTCTGCGTAGCTCTCAATATCATCATTTGGATCAAAAGTTTCTTTATCCTTACCTGACCACTCAGCACCGCCAGACTGAGTGATGATATTTTGTGGTTTAATATTCCAGTCCAGCTCATAACGTTCAATACCATCGCCCTCAATGATATTTTTCCCCGTTGTGATTGCCTGAACGGCAAGCCATTCAATACGTGCACGAATAGCTTTAGCCTGATTTACAATCGCCTGTTTAACTTTAATATTACGCGCTCCAAAAGCATTGTATTGCTCAGGTGATACACCAGCAGGGCGCACAGCTAACTTATTTGGATCAATGCTGCTTTTCGGCTTCATATAGCCTGGACGAATTGTTTTTGATTCGTACCCTTCGTCACGTGAAACTTTACTACCCACCATAGGAGAACAAAACGCTGCAATTGGGATATTTGGATCGTCGATTGTATCAAGAATAATATCGCGCGATTCAAACATTACCGAGCGAGTAAAAAACAAACTGGTAAACAACGCATTTAGTTGTTTTTGTACATCTACAGCATTAACCACCTGTACAAGCTGGGTAGGCGAATATAAATCAACCATACGCATCCTCTTTGCATTCATTAAAAATAATTGTGGATATATGCTATCACCGATATTTATCATGCGAATACATGCAACCGAGTGCAATGTTGTATAAAGTTTTGGGATAACAACTTCAGCGCGGATAATTAGTGTTAATATCTTCACTCCCTTTGGTCGGGATTTATGTAGCATGCCGGAAAATTTATTTTTTTCCGGCCTTTTTTATTGGCAATATTTAAAACGGAATATCATCTCCCCATTGCTCATTATCTCCCACTGGTGGATGGCTTCCTTGCTGATCTGCCTGTTGTTTTGCTCTGTTCAGTGCGTCAGTAGCCTGACCCTGTTGACCTTTTTTGCCGCCCGGTCGCACCGTTCGCGCACTGATTACGCTGTCTGCGATAACCTGCCAGCCCTGCCGCGTTTCACCGTTCTGTCCAGTCCACTGGCTCACCTGCATATTACCCGCCACGCTCAGGAGTTCGCCTTTGTGATGCTTTGCCAGCGCGTCGGCTTGTCTGCCAAACGCCAGGACAGATAACCACATCGTCGCCTGACCGTCATCCGACTGACTGCAGGGCAGTGATACCGCCATACGTGCCAGCGTCATGGGGGTGCTCTTGCTGGTCTGTTTTGTCTGCGGGTCGTCCACCAACCGCCCGTAAACTGATATTTGCGCCGTCATGCTGCCTGCTCTCCGGACTTAATATTGATTGTTGTCACTTCCTCCGCTTCAGCAATCTCCCGTTCGGTCAGAGTGGCAAAGTTTGCAGCCGCCGTTGTCATGAATGCGCTAATCAGTTCGGGATGTGCTTTCGCGTATCCTTCCCCGGCGTTGCGGTCGATGATTTTTATCGACACCCTTAACCAGTGTTCCGTCAAATCAAGGGCGTGCGATTGTGATTTTTTTGTGTGCTTCGCTGTCATAGGCTTTATCTCACAGCAGTAAATTAAAATTTTTGCGTTTTAACCCTTCACCTGTTCACCTTTTGATATTTTCTCTTTTAATTCATAATGTTAATGGGTGAACAGTTTCACAAAAACTATTCACCAACTGTTCACCACTGTTCACCCTTGAAGCTCAATAAACAATCAAAAAGGTGAACAGTGAATAGTTTGGTGAACAGTTCATAAATAACTGTTCACCCTATAATATACTGATATAAAAGATATTTATGACAGGGTGAACAGTGGTGAACAGTTATTCCATAAGTTTAATTTTTGCTATCGTCATTAGTGACCGATACACATGATGGCATCCAGTCTTCTGATTCCTCCGTCAGTGTCACGTTTGAACGCAAACCGTGCTTCGTTTTCCGTTTCATATACTCCCTGCCATATTCCGCCATTGCCCCCGGCATATCTTTACCGAAGCGCGTCAGTGTTACAGGTTTACCAAACCCATGTGCCCTCATATAAGCCAGATAGGCATGATAGAGATACCTGCGTGGGCTGAATGGCACAATTTCAGCATTACCCACTAACAGGCCATCACACATTACCGATGCCATGAGATAACCGCAGAAGTCCACCAGCGAATCCCCCTCTCGCTTTATCGCCAGTGCTTCTTCAGATTTCTGCTGCTCATATAACAGGCGTCTGGCTTCGTCCTGATCAGCAAACCTTGTAAGCAGATGACGAATCACTACCGCCAGCTCACCTTCTATTTTTTCCGCCAGCATCGAATCGCGTTCGTTCTCCGGTACAACTTCCGAAAAATTGAATATCACCCGACGACGTGAGATCCCCCCGCTGCGGTCACTGAATGACATGGCGTTATTGTTAACCGCCAGCACTACTGCCGGAATACGCGTTGAATAGGGGGCTTTGTGTTTCGGGTCAATTGCCACCTTGTCACCGCCTGTAATGGCCTTAATCCCTGCCCCATCACCAGCGTAGCGGGTCATATCCGGCATGATAATTAGCGAAAAGCCAACCACTAACGCACGTTCCCTTGCATCTTCCAGCGCCTTCATGCTTGCTGATACTGTATTAGCCTTACCCGCCAGCATGGTGCAAATCTCCGCCATCACACTTTTACCACTTCCCCCCGGCCCTGTTACCTCAATGAATAACTGCCAGTCGTACCGGTTCGCCAGCACCATGAATAATGCCGCCAGTACGCGATCTGCCTTGCGGTCATTCTCAGCCACCGAACGGCGCAACCACTTCCAGAAATTCGGCGCATGTGTTGCCAGCGTTTCCCCCTCTGCTGGTGGGCTGAAAGGTAATTCACTGGCAATTAACAACCAGTCGTTTTTGTTATGCTCCCGAAAATTACCAGTTCTGGTATCAAATACCCCGTTACTGAATCCAATCAGGTTACGGGCTGTATTCCCCATTACAGGCAAACTTAACTTCATGGTATCTACCGCCGATTTAATAGCGTTCTGCGAATAGCTGATCTCCGCATCAATGAAAATCTGCGCCATAGCACGCTGTAACTCTTTATCCTGAACCGGCTCCCATACAACGCCGTTGTAATGATGAACGGTGTCAGAGTCGGCATTGATTGCCAGTTCACCGCCGTAATGTGCAAGGAGAACTTCACCGCGCTGGCTGGCCCCCATCTGATTCAACGCCAAAGATGAAGCACGCTCGTCATTTTTGCGCTCTGCCTTCTTCACTGGCAGTTCAATCACCAGACTTTCCCCATGCTCCGCTTCAGCTTTTAGGCCGACAAGGCGCGGAGTCCAGTCTTCAGGCTCTCGATCAACAAAGCTACGGTAACAACGTGCTTCCTTTACGCCTGCAATAGCAAGTAATGTCGCAACCTTCGTCAGACTTTTCTCTGCAATCTTTCCGGCACGATAAACACGCACATAATGACGGCCTTCATCGATAATTTGCATATCATCCAGGTTTTCCAGTTGTTCCGTACCCAGAATGACTGGTGGTGTATCATCTGCTGCAATATGCTTACCTGCCCATTCATTCCATTCTTTTGCATGGCTCCAGGCATCACTGCCAGCAAAAATGATGACTTCCGTCATTTTGTCGCGCGGTTGGTATTTTAAGTTCGGAGCACGTTTCATTTGTTACCTCCGGCAACTAACATTGCCCGAATTTTACGGATATAGCCTGCGGCACGCCTCTGATTATCTGTCTTGCAATTTTTTACCAGAATGAAATCTCTTTCGAACTGCTGACGCGGCATAACACATTCAAAATCATAACCATCACGCAAATAAGAGACACGACGATCATCAACCGAAATAATCTTTACCCGATAGCCATAGCTGTCTTTGAAAATATCCCCAAGGCTGATTTTTGAATGAGTTTGACCGCTGGCAATAAAGCCAGAAAATTTATTTTTCATTTTTTATTCTCCGGTATAGCTCTGGTCGTGTATTTTTATAGCTTCATCCAGCTCTTTGATGACAGGATCAAGTAACGTAATTAACGCTCCAGCTAAATTAGCATCCCGTTCATCGTGTTCCGCATTTGTTGTCCCATCAAGCCAGGTTGATAAGATTTCTCGCATATTTTTGCCACAAACGAGCGCGTTTTCAGCATGTGTCAGCACTTTAAAATAAAGATCATTCATGGCACACCTCCTGACGAATACGGGCGGCGAATATCATCACGCAGCCAGTTGGGGATTGCTGGCGGTCTTCCTGCTCGCTGGTGACCACGATGGTAAGCATGCGCGGTTTAGCCGCACTCAGGGCGATAAAGCGCCAAGTGAATTTATTCAGGTTGTGCGAGTCCCGCCCTTGCGGGTGTGTGGTATGATTTCTCATAGCTACCTCGATACTGTTGCTATCGTTGGTGGTTAGACGCCCTGCATGTGTTCCCGCACTGCGGGGCGTTGCGTTTTTAAATGCACACATGTTAAGGTGTACACCTATCGAATAAAAACATAACGCTATAGGTGTACACATGTCAACGGTTATTAAGCGCGATAAAAAACAAAAAGGCACAGGAAAGGCCCCACCGTTCCATATGCGCATAGTTCCTGAATTGAAGGAGCAGTTTGATAACGAAGCCAGTAACGATGGGGTAAGCCTTGCCAACTGGCTTAAAGAGTTAGGGCGCAAAGAGCTGCTACGGCGCGGTATTGAACCAAAAGGATAAGAATAATTGAAGTCAAGGAGCTAACACATGAAATACGAATTCTTCGCAACAAGTAGCAGTAGTTTGGATGTATACATAGTCACTGTATCAAACGATTCTGGCTCGCTAATCATGACTTGTAATTGTCCAGCAGGAAGTAAAGGTATTCTATGTAGACACCGTAAAGCTTTAATTACCGGAAAAATCCGCGGTATATTCACTCCCCCAAGAAGGAATAATCCCGAAAAGTTACAAGAAGCTATAAATTTAATAGCCACATATGGCATAGATAAAACATTAAAGCTGTACACTAATGAGTTAGAACGAGCAGAACAGACTTGGATAAGTGTTCGCGATAATTTGAGAGCAATGATAAACGCTCTTGTTGAACCACCTAAATATTGAACTGATTCCATTGTCCACCAGCCGACACTTGGTATTCTGAATACGCTCAATTTTAGTGTTATGCCACTGGCGACCATCCCGGTCGCCTTTGTTTTATGTTTCTGCGTTCAAAAAAACAACCGACATGAGAGGTGTATCACCGTGCCACGCAAGAACGACAAAGAACAATTACGGAATATAGTTGCGCTGATTTCAAAACATTGCGTATTTTAAGCTCCAATCTCTCCATGAGAACTAAGAACAACAATGGTTAGACGTTCACTCTCAAATAAAAAAGCAATAAACATCCTTGTTATTAAAAATATTAGCGATAATACAAATTGAGTTAACTGCAGCATGTTAGATATACTGCAGCATTCATCATAATCTTGATAAAATTATCACAATCAAAGTCGGTTATCGTTTATCTTTTGATGATTGCATCTGTCTCAAAAAACAAACCAGAAGGTATAAACTTCTCATTGAGTTCATTTAAGTCCACCCCAGCTTTCATATACTTATGATTATTTTCTTCAAATAACATATGACAACACAATTTTAGACTATCTTTATTACATGAAATGTATTGCATTGCACCTCCAACAGAGTCACAGTCGTCATCATTAATTACGGACTCAAGTATATCTAGAAGTGGTGTGTATTTATTCTTCTGATAAGCTTCTTTAACTAGATCTTCAATACGATGATTTTGTTCCAAGTACCTCACCCCACTTCCATTAACCTCATAGTTACGATCTTCAAAAAGTTTAGATTTATAATAGTTAATACCGTTTTCATTTATTTTGAATTCAAATTTAAATGCTTGCATTTCCTTATATACAGGGCAGTAACTTATCATGTAAAAAACACATCCAAATCGTTGGTCCATTAATGATGCAAACATATCTCTTGATGTATCTTCATAAATGGAAAACGCTATATCTATAATTTCCGAAAAGGGCACACCGGAGTATTCCCTCATGAGAACTATTTTATTTAAAATCTCAGTAAGGCTCTCCTTGATGATATAGGCATTTGTAAAGCCTCCACAGAATAATGTAGCAATCTCACGCTTATCAACAAGTATCTTACTTGTATCTACTGCATCACTAGGCTCATGTAAAAGACATGTGATTCGGGATATTTTAACGCAACGATCTAACTTTTTTTCTTCAAAGCTCAGTCGAGAATCTGTGGCGGCATAAATAGTTCCATCAACTGACTTCCAAATAACACACATTGTCATATCGAAATACCTTATTATTTAATTACTCCATTCTCCCTTAATCCATGCCTGAACTTCGGAGAGACGATAAGCTACCGCAGTAGCGCCAATCTTGATCCGCTTAGGAAATTTTCCTTCCTTCTCCAGCTTCCAGCGTGTGCTGTTCGCAAGAGTGGTTAGCTCCCGACATTCTTTCTCACGGATCATTCGGTCAATGTTAGGAATGTACTCCAGACCCTTTTTATCAACAATTGCCATTTTTTTCATGTTAACCAGCCTTTTGTTTGAGGATTGTCACTTTTGAATCAGCAGCTGCGATGCTATTGAGATATGTAGTCCAGAGTTCCAGAGCATCCAGTTTTTTAGCCATAAACTTACTCCTGTTGTAAACACCTGCCACGCCAGGTAGCGCATGGCCTAACAGTTGTTCTACTACATAAAATTCAACACCGAGATCACTTAGATGAGTAGATAGCGTTCTTCTAAGGTCGTGTAGTGACCATTGTTTTTCATGGCCCAAACGTTTACCGATTTTCCCCCCAATCTTGCTTACGCTTTCTCTAATTCGCAGACTTCCCAGCACATAACCAGTATGTTTTGTCTCTTCGTGAACATCCGTTACCCACTGTCGTAGAATTTCAGGTACTGGTCTGACGATTTCAACACCAGTTTTTGAGTGATCTTTTGGTACAGTCCAAACCCAACTTTCGAGATCCCATTCGCTCCATTCAGATAATCGGGCTTCACTCATTCGACATCCAAATACTGTACAAAGCACAAACATTTTTCGCGTGTATTCAGACATTAGTTTTAAATCAGGCTCGACAAAAATTGCCTTCCAGAGCTGGCCCAGTTCGGCTTCATCCAGAACCCGATCCCGCTTACCTGCAATCTGCCCCACATCACTCATGCGCAAATCCTTTAAAGCATCACACGTCGCGTACTGGCGTACCCGACAAAAACGAAGAGCTAATTTAGTGTCAGAAAAAACATACGCCGCCATAACTGGTGCATTACGTTTAATTCGGTCAAAACAGTCCAGCCATTCATATAGGTGAGTGTCATTTACGGGCAAATGACCGATATAGGGAAAGATATGCTTTCGAAATCTGCCAAGCGTTACAGCATGAGTTTTACGACGCACCTTACAGTAATTTTCATACCAGTAATTTAGTGCATCCTCCACTGTGACCGGCTTTAAGCGTTCTTCAGCCTGAATCTTAATCTGGATACGCGGATCACGTTTGTCAGCCAACCAACCACGGCACTCGTCGCGCTTTTCCCTTGCCTGTTTGAGTGACATATCAGGATATTTACCCAACGTTAGCCAGACCGGAGCAGCCCGGCCACCTGCTAACCTGTAGAAGAAAACAAAGCTCACAGCCCCTTTAGTACTCACACGAATAGAAAGCCCCTTTCCATCAGCAATGGTGATCTGCTTTTCTCTGGGTTTCCCCAGATATCCTTTAAGCGCTTTGTCGCTCAGTTTGTTCTCGCCAGCCATTTTTAGCCCCAAAAAGCAATACAAGCTGCAATACAGAGATGATTGCAACACACAGATAACGAGGAAAATTCAGTGAAAGCGCCAGATAAACTTATTCTTTATTATCAAAAGATTAAGTGTAAAAACCAGCAACTACACGAAAGCCTCAGAAAGCCATGCTAAGTGCTTCGGCTTGACATATCCCGGTGTAAATTCAGAGGTGGAGCCGCCACGGGAGCGGATAACCTCACCGGAAACAATCGGCGAAACGTACAGCGCCATGTTTACCAGTCCCGGAATTTGTGAGAGATAGACTTTCTCCGTGGTGAAGGGATAGCTCTCACGGAAAAAGAGACGCAGAAACAGCGGATCAAACTTAAATTTCTTCTCATTTGCCGCCAGCAGCTGGGCGGTTGTGTACATCGACATAAAAAAATCCCGTAAAAAAAGCCGCACAGGCGGCCTTTAGTGATGAAGGGTAAGGTTAAACGATGCTGATTGCCGTTCCGGCAAACGCGGTCCGTTTTTTCGTCTCGTCGCTGGCAGCCTCCGGCCAGAGCACATCCTCATAACGGAACGTGCCGGACTTGTAGAACATCAGTGTGGTGCTGGTCTGGTCAGCAGCAACCGCCAGAATGCCAACGGCAGCACCGTCGGTGGTGCCATCCCACGCAACCAGCTTACGGGTGGAGGTGTCCAGCATCAGCGGGGTCATTGCAGGCGCTTTCGCACTCAATCCGCCGGGCGCGGTTGCGGTATGAGCCGGGTCACTGTTGCCCAGCGGCTGGTAATGGGTAAAGGTTTCTTTGCTCGTCATAAACATCCCTTACACTGGTGTGTTCAGCAAATCGTTAACGGCATCAGATGCCGGGTTACCTGCAGCCAGCGGTGCCGGTGCCCCCTGCATCAGACGATCCAGCGCAGTGTCACTGCGCGCCTGTGCACTCTGTGGTGCTGCGGCCAGAATGCGGCGGGCCGTTTCCACGGTCATACCGGGGGTTTCTGCCAGCACGCGGGCCTGTTCTTCGCGTCCGTGAGCCTCCTCACAGTTGAGGATCCCCATAATGCGGCTGTTTTCTGCCGCAACCGCAGCGGTGATCTGCGCGTTCACGTCCGGCTGCGCCGCGCTGGCGTTTTCGCCCTCCGTCGCTGGCACCACGTCAGTAACGTCAGCCTGCGAAGCAGTGGCTGAAACAGTTGTTGATTGAGTCTCTTTGGTCATTCGCCCTCCTGAGAGACGGGATTTACGTGCATCCAGTGCATCACGCATAACGGTGATCGCATCGGTGCTGTTGACAAGTTCATCAGCCAGTCCGGCATCAATGGCCTCCTGACCGCTGTACACTGCAGCCTCGGTATCCAGCACAGCCTGCACGGACAGGCCGGTATATGCCGACACCTTCTGCGCAAACATCCGGCGGGTTGCATCCATCCGGGACTGCAGTGTCTCCCGGACGTCATCCGGAAGATGGCTGTAGGGGTTGCCATCCACCTTATGGCTGCCGCTGTAAATCAGCGTGATTTCCACGCCCTGTTTCTCCAGCGCAGCGCCGTAATTACTGTGAGCCATCATGACGCCGATGGAGCCTGTCCGTGCGGTCTGCGTGACCAGACGTCGGGAGGCGGCACTGGCAAGCAGCTGACCTGCACTGCAGTTCATGTCGTTGGCCAGCGCCCATACCGGCTTTATGTCACGCACACGGGCGATGATGTCAGCGCAGTCAAATGCTCCCGCCACCATTCCGCCCGGTGTGTCCATATCGAGCAGAATGCCGTCCACCATCGGGTCGCTGGCAGCCTGTTGCAGACGGGCGATAATGCCGTTGTAACCGGTCATCCCCGAGTACGGCTGCAGCGCCCGCGTCCGGCTGACCAGCGTGCCGGACACCGGCAGCACGGCGATGCCGTTCATGACCTGATAACTGCGGGCCTGTCGTGGTCCGTCATCATCACCGGATAATGCCAGCGTCGCGGGTGCCTCCTGGGCAGTCAGGCTGTCGCCGGACACCGCATCCGTCAGGCGGCTGATCCCAAGCTGGCCTGCAAGCGCACAAAAGAAAACCCGCGCATAGGCGGGTTCAAGCATCAGCGGCTCATTAAAGGCCATGCTGGCAATATGCGGGAGATTACGCAGCTCTGCTGTCACTCTTCTCCTCCTCTGTTGATTGTCGCAGCCCGGATTCAAATGCTGCAGCCGCCCAGGCGGGCGGTTTAAGACCAGCCGCGCGGCGCTCCATCGTTTCACGGACCTGCTGGGCAAAAATTTCCTGATAGTCGTCACCGCGTTTCGCGCACTCTTTCTCGTAGGTGCTCAGTCCGGCTTCTATCAGCATCACCGCTTCCTGAACTTCTTTCAGACCATCGATGGCCATACGACCGGAGCCTATCCAGTCGCAGTTCCCCCAGGCACTGCGGGCTTCCTGAAAGCTGAAGCGCGCTTTTGAAGGTAACGTCACCACGCGGCGAACGATGGCCTCTTCCAGCCAGCACAGAAACATCTGGCTCGCCTGACGGGATGCGACGAATTTTCGCCGCCCCATAAAGTACGCCCACGACTCGTTCGCACTGGCCCGTGCCGTGGAGTAGCTCATCTGGGCGTAATTCCGGGAAAGCTGCTCATACGAGACACCCAGCCCGGCAGCGATATACCGCAGCAGTGACTGCTCAAACACGGAGTAGCCGTTATCCGTGTCCTGAGCCGTCTGCAGGTTCAGTGAGTCCCCCGGCATCAGGTGCGGCACTTTTGCGCCTCCCAGACGGACCGGTGCTGCGGCGTAATACGCGGCAATTTCACCAATCCAGCCCGTCAGCCTTTCCCGCTGCTCCTGACTGTTCGCGCCCAGAATAAAATCCATCGCTGACTGCGTATCCAGCTCACTTTCAATGGTGGCGGCATACATCGCCTTCACAATGGCGCTCTGCAGCTGCGTGTTCTGCAGCGTGTCGAGCATCTTCATCTGCTCCATTACGCTGTAAAACACATTTGCACCGCGGGTCTGCCCGTCCTCCACGGGTTCAAAAACGTGAATGAACGAGGCGCGCCCGCCGGGTAACTCACGGGGTATCCATGTCCATTTCTGCGGCATCCAGCCAGGATACCCGTCCTCGCTGACGTAATATCCCAGCGCCGCACCGCTGTCATTAATCTGCACACCGGCACGGCAGTTCCGGCTGTCGCCGGTATTGTTCGGGTTGCTGATGCGCTTCGGGCTGACCATCCGGAACTGTGTCCGGAACAGTCGCGACGGGCTGGTATCCCAGGTGGCCTGAACGAACAGTTCACCGTTAAAGGCGTGCATGGCCACACCTTCCCGAATCATCATGGTAAACGTGCGTTTTCGCTCAACGTCAATGCAGCAGCAGTCATCCTCGGCAAACTCTTTCCATGCCGCTTCAACCTCGCGGGAAAAGGCACGGGCTTCTTCCTCCCCGATGCCCAGATAGCGCCAGCTTGGGCGATGACTGAGCCGGAAAAAAGACCCGACGATATGATCCTGATGCAACTGGATGGCGTTGGCAGCATAGCCGTTATTGCGTACCAGATCGTCTGCGCGGGCATTGCCACGGGTAAAGTTGGGCAGCAGGGCTGCATCCACACTTTCACCCGGTGGGTTCCACGCCCGCAACTGCCCACCAAATCCGCTGCCACCGCCGTGATAACCGGCATATTCACGCAGCGATGTCATGCCGTCCGGTCCCAGAAGGGTGGGAATGGTGGACGTTTTCATACATAAAATCCTGCAGGTCCCCTGCGTCGCTGTGTCATGCCGGTCTGCACTTCCAGCTCCGCAATGTATTTTTTCAGGTCAGACACGGAAGTGGCCGTAAACTCCACTCGCCGTCCGTCTTTCTGTACCGTTGCCACCCGTTTACCTGTCATCAGGTCATGCAGTGCCGCACGGGCAGCGGCAAGTTCTTCCTGTCGCGTCATTCATCCTCTCCGGATAAGGCACGGGCGTAATCTGCCAGTGTTTTCTTGTTGGTTGCTGCACCATCCTCTTCCTGCAGGCTCGCCAGCAGTGCACTGAGATCCAGCTGCCAGCGGGAAATACTGATGCGCAGCGCCGCCAGCGCATAAACGAAGCAGTCGAGCGCCTCATTGCGTCGCTTTTTGCTGTCCCACAGTATTTTTTTTCTGCCATCCACCCATTTTTCGACCTGCTCTTCAGCAGTCAGCTGCTGCGCTTCGGTCAGATCAAAAATATCCGGGTTATTCGGGAAGTGAACGGCACCGGGAAGCGGTTCATCCCCTTCCGGCGTCAGTGTGAAGCGGTTATAAATCTGCTCTTTCGCGGTATCCGTACCGATTTCGGTAAGGTAAACCCCGTTTTTGTTTCGCTTACGTGGCATGCTGGCCACCGGCTTACCGTAGACGGATGCCCCTTTAATGGGGATCACCCGGAACAGCCCATGTTTTTTCGAGCGTTCATACACAATGGTAGGGTCAATCCCGCCAGTATCCCAGCAGATACGGGATACCGACATTTCTGCACCATTCCGGCGGGTATAGGTTTTATTGATGGCCTCATCCACACGCTGCAGCGTCTGTTCATCGTCGTGGCGGCCCATAATAATCTGCCGGTCAATCAGCCAGCTTTCCTCACCCGGCCCCCATCCCCAAACGCGCATTTCGTAGCGATCCAGCTGGGAGTCGATACCGGCGGTCAGGTAAGCCACACGGTCAGGAACGGGCGCTGAATAATGCTCTTTCCGCTCTGCCATCACTTCAGCATCCGGACGTTCACCGATTTTCGCTTCCCACGTCTCACCGAGCGTGGTGTTCACGAAGGTTTTACGTTTTCCCGTATCCCCTTTCGTCTTCATCCAGTCTTTGACAATCTGCACCCAGGTGGTGAACGGGCTGTACGCCGTCCAGATGTGAAAGGTCACGCTGTCAGGCGGTTCAATCTCTTCACCGGATGACGAAAACCAGAGAATGCCATCACGGGTCCAGATCCCGGTCTTTTCGCAGATATAACGGGCATCAGTGAAGTCCAGCTCCTGCTGACGGATGACGCAGGCGTTATGCTCGCAGAGATAAAACACGCTGGAGGGGTCATCCGGCGTCCATTTGAGGCCAAACGGCGTCTCTTTATCGCCAAATTTAAGGTACTGCTCCTCCCCGCAGTGCGGGCAGGCAACATGAAAACGCATAAAATGCGGGGATTCACTGGCTGCACGCTCAATCTGGCAGGTGCCTCTCACTTTGGGCGTGGAGCCACGGATGGACTTTGGCCAGACCGAGCCTTCAATACGCTTATCGCCCAGGAACGTCGGAGAGCCTTCCTGTTCAATATCCTCATCAAAGGCAGCAAGTTCATCATAACCCGCCACATCCACCGACTTTTCACGGTAGTTTTTTGCCGCTTTACCGCCCAGGCACCAGAAGCCACGACCATTGGAAAAACGCTTCATGGTGAGCGTGTTATCCCGGTGCTTTTTGCCATACCACGGAGCCAGCGCCAGCAGCGACGGAATATCGCGGATGGTCGGCTCAACGTGGGTTTTCATAAAGTTCTCGGCATCACCATCCGTCGGCAACCAGATAAGGGTGTTGCGCTGCTTATGCTCTATGAAGTAGGCATAAACACCCAGCAGCATTTTGGAATAACCAACACGGGCAGACTTCACCACATTCACCTCGCGGACGTAGTCACTGCCCATCGCATTCATGATGGCCCGCTGAAAGGGCAGTGTTTCCCAGCGCCCTTCCTGGTATGCGGATTCTTTCGGGAGATAGTAATTGGCATCCGCCCATTCAACGGCGGTCTGTGGCTCCGGCCGGAACAGTGAGCGAAGCCCGGCGCGGACAAAATGCCGCAGCCTGTTAACCTGACTGTTCGATATATTCACTCAGCAACCCCGGTATCAGTTCATCCAGCGCGGCTGCTTTGTTCATGGCTTTGATGATATCCCGTTTCAGGAAATCAACATGTCGGTTTTCCAGTTCCGGAAAACGCCGCTGCACCGACAGGGGGATCCCGTCGAGAATACTGGCAATTTCACCTGCGATCCGCGACAGCACGAAAGTACAGAATGCGGTTTCCACCACTTCAGCGGAGTCTCTGGCATTCTTCAGTTCCTGTGCGTCGGCCTGCGCACGCGTAAGTCGATGGCGTTCGTACTCAATAGTCCCTGGCTGGAGATCTGCCTCGCTGGCCTGCCGCAGTTCTTCAACTTCCCGGCGCAGCTTTTCGTTCTCAATTTCAGCATCCCTTTCGGCATACCATCTTATAACGGCGGCAGAGTCATAAAGCACCTCATTACCCTTGCCACCGCCTCGCAGAACGGGCATTCCCTGTTCCTGCCAGTTCTGAATGGTACGGATACTCGCACCGAAAATGTCAGCCAGCTGCTTTTTGTTGACTTCCATTGTTCATTCCACGGCCAAAAACAGAGAAAGGAAACGACAGAGGCCCAAAAGCTCGTTTTCAGCACCTGTCGTTTCCTTTCTTTTCAGGGGGTATTTTAAATAAAAACATTAAGTTACGACGAAGAAGAACGGAAACGCCTTAAACCGGAAAATTTTCATAAATAGCGAAAACCCGCGAGGTCGCCGCCCCGTAACCTGTCGGATCGCCGGAAAGGACCCGCAAAATGATAATAATTATCATCTGCATGTCACAACGTGCATCTACGCCATCAAACCACGTCAAATAATCAATTATGACGCAGGTATCATATTAATTGATCTGCATCAACTTAACGTAAAAACAACTTCAGACAATACAAATCAGCGACACTAAATACGGGACAACCTCATGTCAACGAAGAACAGAACCCGCAGAACAACAATCCGCAACATCCGCTTTCCTAACCAAATGATTGAACAAATTAACATCGCTCTTGATCAAAAAGGGTCCGGGAATTTCTCAGCCTGGGTCATTGAAGCCTGCCGCCGGAGACTGTGCTCAGAAAAAAGAGTTTCTCCTGAAGCAAACAAAGAAAAGAGTGACATTACTGAATTGCTCAGAAAACAGATCAGACCAGATTGAAGCAATTTAGATAATCGTGCAGACTACGCCCCTCATATCACATGGAAGGTACTACAATGGCTCAGGTTGCCATTTTTAAACAAATATTCGATAAAGTGCGAAATAATTTAAACTATCACTGGTTTTATTCTGAACTAAAACGTCACAATGTCTCACATTACATTTACTATTTAGCTACAGAGAATATTCATCTTGTTCTTGAAAACGATAATACGGTTTTAATAAAAGGACAGGGTAAGGTTGTAAATGTAAGATTTTCAAAAAATAAATGCCTTATAGAAGCCACCTTAAAAGGATTCAAATCAGGAGAGTTATCATTTTACGAATACAGGAAAAATCTTGCTACAGCAGGGGTTTTCAGATGGATTACAAATATCCACGAAAACAAAAGGTATTACTATACCTTTGATAATTCATTACTCTTTACTGAGAACATTCAGAACACTACACAAATATTTCCGCACTAAATCATAACGTCCGGTTTCTTCCGTGCCAGAACCGGACTCGCTGGCATGATGAAATATGTGTACCCGGTAACCCCGGTGTGCATCGTTTTTGATTATTCCCGCACACTCGCGCAGAAGGAGTTCCCCGTCGGGCTACGGTCTCTGTTAATACGGGAATACGGCGACGATACAGCGCATGATGTGTCAGGCTTGAATACCTTTATCCTTTAAAAGGGATATCAGTTAAGTTATCCCGTGTAGGGTATAAACCATTATCAAAGCCACTCTGTAGGAAGTGGTTTTTGTAATGGCAATAAAAAGCCCCGCGAATGCGAGGCTAAATCCTGGTATTTGTAATGACTGGTTCTTATCTCAACGCAGCCCCTTACCGCGCGCAAAATGCTCAATATCAAGCATCAGCAATGAGATGTTTAATCTGGATTCACTCCAGAAGTGAGCACCACCCTGTCTACAGAGCCAGATGTGAAGGATGATGAGTAAAATTATCGCTATCATCGAAGGCATTGCGTCCTGATGTATTCCTGAAGCGTTCTCAGTGCTGTTTGGTCGCGGATAATTCCGTCCCGGATACCGAGAACGTTTCGTCCAGCAACTGGAGAGAGTTCGACGGTGGCATCATTGCCCATGCCGGAGGCGCTGGAGGTTTCGGCTGAGGATGGCACAGGGCATTTTCCTTTGACGAGCACCCGACCACCATTATCAAGCTTGCGCCGAAGAGCATCATTTTCAGCTTTCGCATCAGCTAACTCCTTCGTGTATTTATCATCGAGTGCATCAGCATCACGCTGGCGCTGCTGCATGTCAGTAATGGTGGCGTTCGCCTTCTCCAGTTCACTGGCCTTGTTATCGCGCTGTTCTTTGTAGGCGATTGCATTATCACGGTAATGATTAACAGCCCATGACAGGCAGACGATGATGCAGATAACCAGAGCGGAGATAATCGCGGTTACCCTGCTCATTGTTGCCCCCACAAACAGACCTCACGCTCAATCTCACGACGAGTCATCAGGCCTTTCCATTGCTTACCGCCAGCGTATGCCCAGCGAAGTAGCTGGTCACATGCGCCCTTGATATCGCCCTGGTTTATTTTGCGAAGAAGAGTAGATGTTCTGAAATTGCCTGCGCCCACGTTATAGACGAACGAGTAAAGAGCGCCGCGCGTTGTTTCCGGTATATCGACTTTGATGTACGGGTTAATTTGTCTGGCTACCGTGGCAAGGTCTTTATTCAGGAGGGCTTTGCATTCTGCTTCGGTATACGTTTTACCGGGAATGATGTCTTTTCCTGTATGCCCGTGACATACAGTCCATACGCCAACGATATCTTTGTATGGTATGTAGCTGACACCTTCCAGACCATCGTTACCACTTGGGCCAGTGATTAACACTGATGCTATAGCAATTGCTCCGCCACCAATAGCAGCAGCAACGGCTTTTCGTAATGATGGAGGCATTATTCACCTCTCGCAGCCTTGCGCTTATCTTCTTTAATCTTGAAATAAAGGTTTGTCAGGTACGTCAGCAGGCCAAATACCAGGCTACCCAGCACACCTATTGCTGCCCACTGTGAGGGCGTGACTTTATCGAGCAGCTGTAAAAACCAGTAGCCAGCACTGCCTGCGGAGGTGCCGTAGGCAATGCCCGTTGTTAACTTATCCATGGATTTCATAGCCTCACCTCCGCAAATAACGGATGGTGTACACGGTTCGGAACGAAGAGGAAAGGTATAGAAGTTACATTAGCGTAAGGCTTGAACATCTATTCAAAAAGAAAAACGCCGCGATTATTCTGGCGTAGCTGAAAGCATCATACAATTATCAAATACGAAAATTACAAAATCATTAAAACGCATCACGTTACATCATGTCTTTTTCTAAAAAAAATCTTGATGAATATTGATGGGGAGGAACACCAAAATACCTTCTGAAAACACTTACAAAATATGACGTGTTTTCATAACCGCATATCTCAGCAACTTTTCCAACAGAATATAAATTGTAGCTTAATAACCTTTCCGCCATCACCATTCGCTCTTCAAGAATTAACTAACTAAATGATAAGCCTTCGTGCTTTAATTTTCTTTTTAACAGACTTTCACTCAGATACAGTCTTGAAGATATATCACAAAGTCTCCATGCTGCAGATATATCCGTGTGAATAATAGCCTTAACTTTACTTCCTAAACTATTAAGACATCCAAATAAAAAACTTTGCACTATTTTCTCTGAAGATAAGATAGCAAGACATGCAAGTGATATTTGATTTCTAACAAAATCCACAGTTCTGCCATCACAATTCAAGCATGCAATCAAGTTCTTTAACAATGAAAAATCTTCACATTCCACCATCAAGTATGCCGGATAAAACCTTCTTACAGAAAAAGGTGAGAGTGTGTTGCTTTTAAAGAAATCATTAACTGTTTTTTCTTCAACATCTACGATCATTACATGATCTATATTTGATGAAAAAATCTTTTAAATTGTAATCAATGAGAACAGCACTTCCTTTTTTAAACAAAATATCTTCTTTACCAATTCGGACATCAAACGAATTCAACACCAAAATGATAGAACATATGTATGGCATATTATCCACCTGATATCATTGGGGTTACACCAGGTAAGTATAGGTGGAAAATCAATATTCGCCAGTTCAACAATAAGGAAAATTTCATTACATCACAAGTATAAAATTATGTATTTAACTCACAAAGACAAATTATTAAACCAATCTGTTATATTATATATAGCTGCGTGGAATCATAATATTATATATTTTGACTGGCATGTTTACCAACTTTAAGTTGCATCTCAATTGTTTCTTCAGCGTAAACAGAGTTTTTATACAAACTGACACTCTGGGTATCATAGTGTAGTTTTTACGATTGTAAATATCCTGCATGCAGGAACTCATCCTTTTGGATGATATCGCATACAATTAATTTACCATCAGTCTTAGAGCCAGTTCGTCCGGATAGGGATCGAAGTAATTCTGTGTAAGCAAGTAATCATTAGGATACTCACCCAGATAATGCTTCAGCAGAGTCAACGGCGCAAGAAGAGGTAATGTGCCAGAACGATAGTTAAGTATAACCTCGCTCAACTCTTTACGCTGGCGTGTACTTAAGTAGTTACTAAAATACCCCTGTATATGCATCAGCACATTCGTGTGATTTTTACGTGATGCAGGTTTTCTGAGAATCGCCATCAGCTTATCACGATACACCTCAAAGTATGATTCAAGGTCCGCCCACTCGTGTATTGCAGCCACAAATGGTCCCATATCTTTATAGCCTGCCTGACTATGCGCCAACAACTGAAGCTTATAACGACTATGAAAAGCTAATAACTCTCTTCTTGATAATTTCTCCTTGTAAAGGTGATTGAGCTCATGCAAAGCAAAAACTCTTTCAACAAAATTCTCACGAAGCACTGGATCATGTAATCGCCCATCCTCTTCAACCGGTAGCCAGGAAAACTTTTCCATCAAAGTGCTCGTAAATAGTCCCACTCCATCTTTACGACCTCGATTACCATTTTCATCATAGACACGCACGCGCTCCATGCCACAGCTGGGAGATTTAGCACAAACCACAAACCCCGATACATCCTTTAATTTGTCCATATAAGAACGACTAAACTCTGTCATTCTCTCTGTCACATCCTCATTCTGGTCGTGGCTGAAACACATCCGTATATTTCCTTGCATCGAGCGCACAAGACGTAGAGCAGGACGCGGAACTGGCAGCCCTATAGCCATTTCCGGACATACTGGTCTGAATGTTACCCATTCCACTAATTTGTCCATTAAAAAGTCAGCTCTTTTGTGACCACCATCAAAACGAACAGCAGAACCGGCCAAACAACCGCTGATTCCAATCACAGGTTTTTTTATCATATTCTCCCCCTTGACTAATTCATTAACACATAAACTGTGTAGTGCACGGAATAAATTGCCTTTCTGGCGTCATCACTGACAATTTTTCTGTTATGGACTATTCCTAATATAGTATGAAAGTTCTTTAAGTGATCGGTCGTAATCATCTATCTTTCATACTTACTCTCAACTATCAAAAGTACAGGATTTATTATGAAGTTATGGCCTGTGTTGACTGGCATTGCACTCTCTTTCACTCTTATAGCATGTAAGGCCCCGACACCACCTAAAGGTGTGCAGCCGATTACAAATTTTGACGCCAACCGCTACCTCGGAAAATGGTATGAAATAGCTCGCCTCGAGAACCGGTTCGAACGTGGTCTGGAACAGGTCAGCGCTACTTATGGAAAACGGAACGACGGAGGGATTCGTGTACTTAACCGTGGATACGATCCAACGAAAAATAAATGGAGCGAGAGCGAAGGTAAAGCATACTTTACTGGAGATACTAAAACTGCAGCATTGAAGGTTTCGTTTTTTGGCCCCTTCTATGGTGGCTATAATGTAATCAAACTGGATGATGAGTATAAGTATGCTCTTGTCAGTGGTCCGAACAGAGAATACCTATGGATTCTGGCAAGGACCCCAACTATTCCAGATAAAGTAAAAGCAGACTATGTGCGAACCGCTCAAAAGTTGGGATTCAATGTCAATGAATTATTATGGGTTAAACAATAAAATCCCTACCCGAAATAATACTTATTAGAAAAAAACCAGCCTTTGGGGAGGCTGGCTAAATCAGGAAACAAGCTGTTATATGATAATAACTACGTTGTGATTCCAACATTTAAAATGTTAGACTAATGACAATCAGACAGCAACTTTTCCTTTAATTATTTCGAACAATCAGCATCCATCTCCAATCGGAGATCCAACACCATCAGCATACCCTCCACTACGCCCTCAGCTTTCTGAAGCATCCTGCCAACCCAACAATCAGATCGCCCATGCTTACGTGCAAGCGCCATAAAAGTCATGCCGCCGACATAATAGTCCACCAATAAATCATGCAAATCGCTGTTGTTCTTTTTCAGACGGGCCATGCACCCGCAAATGATCATCGCGTCATCGTCACAACATTGTGGGCGAGATTTTACTTTTGAAGGAATTAATCCCTTAAAACCGGCGGCAATGGACGACCAGGTCACATCTTCATGATTATTAGCCGCCCACGCTCCCCAACGCTCAAGAACCATCTGAATATCACGCATCAACTTACTCCACAAAAATCAGACCAGAACGCCAATTACAAGCAAAAATCAACAAAACAGTATTAGTTGATTGTTATCTCTGACTTCATACTCCTGCTCCTGTCAGGGTTTTGGCGTAATTCTTCAGTATCCGGTAATCGGTCAAAACAGAACCGGGGAAACGATATAAGCGCAGACGCCCCCAGCGGTGGCGAAGAAGTTCTGCCATATTAAACTCAAACATCATTCATTCCCCATTTCGGTGATGGTCAGTTCCAGCCTCCCACCTTTGGTAACAGGCATCTTCACAACGCGGTAATCAACGACCTGAGCATCATCCAGCCAGAAACCTGCTTTAGTGAGTGCGTCAAAAGCGGCTTTTTGCAGATTATCCAGGTCACGGCGACGGCGATCCGGCATGTGGCACTCAATGCGGATTTTCACAGGCATAGCCAGGCCGATATCCAGCATTGCGTTTTTAATGATTCGGGCGACGTTATCGCGGTATGCCTGCCCCTCTGCGCTGACGTGCGTGCGCCCGCGATTATGGCGGTAATAGCGATTATTGCTCGGAGGCCAGGGTAATGTGATGCTGTAGGTATTCACGCCTTAATAACCCCCTCTTTCAGCCAGATAACCTGTGTTCTCGCCATACCTTCCAGCGCGCATTCTTTTGCATATCCAGCGTCAACAAAATGCGTGCGGCGGTCGATTTCGTCGTGGCAGGCAGAACATGCAATGGTGGCAATCAGGTCTGGCGGTTTCGTACCGGTGCCGCACAATCCAGTCAGCCGGATATGTGCCAGTACAGACGTTTCAGGGTTGCCATTACATACGCCAGGGATTCTTACCTGGCATTCCCGACCACGCGCTGCTTTTCTCAAATCAGCCATGACTCCTCCTTGCTGCCAGTCGCAACCATTTTTTATCAACCAGGCTGGCGGTATATCCGAGCAGTGTTGGTATTTCGGATGGCTTCAGCTCAGGTTTACGCTTACGACGATTTGGTACTCTGTAGATGTGTCCGTTCATGACACGAATAAGCGGTGTAGCCATTACGCCTCCTGCTTGTCGCGCAGCAGCTGGAACTCGCAGCTCTGTGGAATAGTCAGGTGGCAACCAATATTCATCGCCCAGGCTTCAACCTTACACAGGAAGACATACATCTCTCCGGTATCAAGATCGGAGGTATGGCGTAACGACTGGATAGTGGTGATATCACCGGTTACGACATCAACCAGGTCTTTGGTTTCATAACCGAGATATGTGTGTTTGAGAGCATCTTTTACCCAAGCTGGAGTGGCGAACGTTTTACCCCTGCTGATGAGGTATTCACTGATTTCGCTGTACCACATGTGGCTGAGTGCATTCTGGGAAAGACTGCGTCTCTCGCGCCACGGTTTAAGCACCATGCGAAAGCATTTGCCTTCCTCCAGATAAGGCTGGATCTGCTGGCCGATAGCGGTGAAGTTGCCGCGATGTAATTTGATGCCGTCTTGTGGGAGGTTCACGCTTCACCTCCGCAGAGGTCAAACGCTAGATGCAAAGAATTGCAGGTGCATTTCTGCATCTGTGAAAGGAGAAGATAGTTTGGATTGTATGTGCGCATAAACGTCCCCGTTTAGCGCAGAAGTCACCGGAGTTGTTCAGACTCCGATTACTTAATTATGGCAAGTTGATTATCGCAAATCAAAGGTTTTAATTGTGCTTTATTCTTTCAAGCGTTTCCTTCATACCAAAGCCTATAAAGTTTTTCTTCTTCGTTTGGGTTAATAGGCTCACCATGTTTTAATTTTTCAGTGTACAAAATTGTTGAACAAATCGCGGAAGTTAATCCAGTGATCGCCATCTGCCGCAGATCGGATTTTTGTGTCCCCCCAACAGACGATCTCCCATCCATGTAATAATTGTATCCATGCTTCAGCCCTTCTTAGTAAATAGTGTGTAGGGCGACTGAAGGACCGAGTTTATGCTTTTTCGCATTGCTTTCAGTTAGTAGACCGGTATCGCACCGGAAACAATCCTACGGCAAATTGGTTGTCTGACCTCTCGGTTTTTCGTGCATTAACCGATACCCACTACAGTCTCGGCGAAAGCTGCACACCCCCAAGGTGTACTGGTAGCACTCGGCACAGCCTAGCGCGCCACTTTCTTCTCACTATCCAGTCTAATTTTATCCCCTAGTCAGACACTCAGATGTAGTGCTCCGCAGCGGCATGCGGGGGAATACAAAAACTCGGACAAAATTGGGCCCTCCTTTTTGAATCACTCGCGGGGATGTAGTTATTAATACATGGGAAAAGATCTGTTTTCAAATCCAACATTATATGGTTTCAATACCACGGGGTGGCTATGTGTTTCTCATTATTATTTACAATCTACTGTAATCGCTCCGAACGCAAATGCGTCAATACTCGAATCAACTGATCATCCTGCCACGACTGAAATCTCAAATAGGCCGTTTCTCAAGTAAGAGATTTTGAATGCATTATTGGCTACTGAAATAAAAAACCCAGCGCAAACTGGGTTCATATGAAATTTTTTTGTCATTTCCAATTGCAAGACTGTGAAATTTTTTCCACAACCTTATCAATCTCAGACAAGTCAAACTCAACTACTTGCATAGTTGATCCATAAGGTTCAAACCCAAAAATAGCTTTTTTATGCTTAGCCAAGGTCTTTATAAATTGTATTGGTTGTGGAGCAAATGCAGAATCACCGCCTTCCCCACCTCCCCAAACACTCTTGACCGGCTTTCCGCCATCTAACCGCACTGTAATTCTTGGGTTGTCCGAACCCATATAATCATTGAATGATAAATAGGCATCTGTTTTGTTATCACTACAACGCAACACCAGTGAAGTTGCACGATCAGTACCTGCTTTGTTATATGAATCTGGTGATAAATTAAGGGCCACAAAGTCAGTCTGGTCAGTCATTTTATTTATCTCAGACTTTGTTATCCACGGCCCTAACTTCTCTACACCAGCATTTGCTGTAAACGAGGCACTTATAACAAAGGCTAAAATAAATTTTCTCATAACCCTATCTCCTTGGATTCAAAGAACTAAATATTATCAAGTCTCTTGCCACTAGAAAACCCACTTTATTTCCAAACTCTGATGGCATTCCTGAAAATCCGCTTCATACTCACTTGCCCCGCCCTATCATCCTGAGTAGCTAACCGTTAAACAAACGTTCGCCAGACCTTACCATCAATGACCAGGATTCCTGCCCGCGCCATTTTTGCCGCAGCCTGATTTATGCTGGTTAATGTCACACCTGTTGTCGCAGCAACGTCCGGCGCACAGAAGCTCTTGTGCGTCCCCAGGTAATGAATAATTGCCTCTTTGCCCATCATACACTTGCTCCTTTCAGTCCGAACTTAGCTTTAATTTCTGCGATCTTCGCCAGAGCCTGTGCACGATTTAGAGGTCTACCGCCCATGACAGGAAGTTGTTTTACTGGTTCAGGGATCGCCTCACCACGGTTAATTCTCGCAGTCATATGGACAAGCTCATCTGCGGCCTTACGGCGTAATTCCGCATCAGTAAGCGCATTGGCCCGCATGTTCTGATACAGGTTGGTAACCAGCCAGTAGTGCGCGTTTGATTTCCACGGATAAGACTCCGCATCCGGATACAGGCCTCGCTTCCGGCAATACTCGTAAACCATATCAACCAGCTCGCTGACGTTTGGCAGCCCGGCGGTAACGGATGCTTCTTCCCGGCACCATGCAACAAACTGCCCGGGTGATGGCAGAAATGGTCGATTCTGCCGACGGGCTACGCGCATTCCTGCGTTAACCTGTTCCATTGTGGCGATCCCGTTTTCCCGGAAAGCCAGCACCCACTGGCGGCGGATTTCGTTCAGTTCGTTCTGGTCCCGGTTAGCCAGGCTCGCCGGGAAAGTTGCCAGTAACTGGCTGAACACACCATTGATAATCTGCGCTACCTGCTGTACCTGCGGCTTTTCGTCGTACTGTTCCGGCATGTTGTTGGCGATCCGACGCATCTGCTCACGGTCAAAGTTAATCATCTGTGCGGCGATGTTTTTCATAGATCAACCCCGTAAATCCAGTCTGTGTTTGTCAGGTCGAGTTTTGGTTTGCTGGCTGTCACGCCTGCCTGTTGCTTGTTACGGTTGATTTCGAGCTGGGTCCACTTGTCGCGGAGTTTGGCCGGACTTAGCACGTTACCGGACCAGAAGTTGTCCTGGCATGCCCAGCGGAACAGCACGCACATGTCGCGGTGGTTACGTCCGTCACGTTCACGCATCAGGCGGATATCGTTAGCCCACCCTGCAAAATTCGGTTTTCTGGCTGATGGCGCGATGGTCTTCACCATGTCAAACATCCACTCTGCGGCGGTCAGGTCTTCTGCTGTCCCCCACTTGCTGCCGCTCTGAATCGCAGCATCCGGTTTCACCACAGGAAGGTCGTTTTCTGGCTGGTCAGAGGATTCGCCAGAATTCTCGGACGAATAAGGTTTTATATTGTCTTTTGTTAGTTTGTCTTTTGTGTTTACCTGATTCGGGTAAACGTCTTTACCTGATTTGGGTAAACTTTTTTTACCTGATTCAGGTAAATTTACCTCTTTCAGGTAAACTTTATTTTTCTTACCTGATTCGGGTAATGTTGACCATTCACTGACCACATTATTAATGCCGGTATTCCGCCCGCTCTGAATAAGAATCCCACGCTTTACCAGAACGCTTTTTGCAGCAGAACACTTGTGCGGCAATATCCCGGTCAATTCGGAAAGTTGCTCGTTGCTCACCCAATCCAGTTTTTTATTAAAGCCATATGTTTTGCGCATGACAGCCAGGAAGACCAGAAGCTGGTGCTGTGTTAATCCGGCCAGCATCACAGCTTCCAGCAACTCATTTGCAATGCGCGTATAACCATCATCGAGATCTGCCACGCGCGGCTCCTTTTGTGCCACATCCGGCACTGGAAAATTGAATATCTCAGCAGTGTTTGCCATAATTCCTCCCGCAATGAGTGCGTTACGATTTGCACCTGAAAGTCGGCTCTGTTCCCGCAGACCGGCTTTCGCCATTTCTGAGCCTGTCATATTGCCCCCAACATGGTGGTAACCATCGCCATCAATGGACCAGCCAGATCCGGGTCCACACGAAACATCGACACAATACCTTCACTAATTTCCTTCAGTTTCTGGTGGCGTGGTGCGTTGAGAATGACAGCCTGTTTTGCCTCACTGAGTTCCTTTTCCATTTCAGCCAGCCGAGTCATGAAGCTATCCTGCTCAACCAGGTAACCGCGATATTCCAGCGGTAGTACCGCCAGAATTGCCGGGGTCAGTTCACGCACGTTATTTCGGTATTTTTCAGAATCGAATTTGTTATCGAGGAAGCGGAACAGCTTCTGGCGTGCACGGCTGACATCATCAGGGAAATCGATGGTGCCGTCGCCCTGCTCCCGATACTCATTCACAATGAGTGCGGCAACGACATCCTGATTATCTACAGCCGACCAGGCGCGGACGGCATCACGGATTTTTTCGTGGTCTGGAGCTTGTTTTGTTTGAGAACGATTTATCACCGCAGTCGGGCTAAATCCGCTAGTCTGTTGGTATGTAAGTGGTTGCATAATTGACTCCTTTAGTTTGAATTGACTGTTAAGTTGATTGCTTATTGTTAAAGAGCGTGAAATGGAAATTTAAGCTGCGTTCTTTTCGGTGTGTGGAAACAACTTCGGAAGATCCGGGCGAATCTGGTATGCCTTCACTACTCCACCAGTAGCCGTAACAATGCTGCCGACATGTTCAGGGGATACCTTTGCTTTGTTGTGAAGCCACTTATAGACGGCCTGCTGTGAAACTTCGCAGGCAGCGCCCAGTTTCTTTTGTGAACCAACGATATTGATCGCTGTTTTGATAGCTGGGTTCATAACAACCTCCGTGGTTAATTTGAATCAAGATTAAAACTATGGTTGTTTTTAGTCAACAACCATTTTCGTTTGATGGAATAAAACCTTGGTTGTACATTTGGACTATGAAAACAACACTCTCAGAAAGACTTAAAGAAGCCAGATTAGCGCGAGGCCTTACACAAAAGGCGCTTGGGGATTTGGTCGGGGTTAGCCAAGCTGCTATTCAGAAAATCGAAACAGGGAAAGCTAACCAAACAACTAAAATCGTGGAGATCGCGAACGCTTTGGGTGTGCGCGCAGAATGGTTATCTTCTGGCGTTGGAAATATGTCAGACAGTACAGTGCAACCAATACAATCAACTGTCAGCCATTCCAAATACTTTAAGATTGACGTTCTTGATATAGAAGTGAGTGCCGGACCGGGAGTCATCAACCGTGAGTTTGTAGAAGTTCTACGCTCGGTTGAGTACTCGTTTGACGATGCTCGTCACATGTTCGATGGTAGGAAGGCAGAAAATATCCGCATCATTAACGTACGCGGTGACAGCATGTCAGGAACGATCGAACCAGGTGATCTTCTGTTCGTTGATATCACGGTTAAATCTTTCGACGGTGATGGTATCTATGCGTTTCTGTACGACGACACAGCCCATGTAAAGCGCCTGCAAATGATGAAGGATAAGCTACTGGTTATCTCTGATAACAAGAGCTACTCGCCGTGGGACCCAATTGAGAAAGACGAGATGAACCGGGTATTCATCTTCGGTAAGGTTATTGGGAGCATGCCGCAGACATACAGGAAGCATGGGTAACTACCGAATCGAATACTATAACTACGTAAAAAGACTATACATATCAACATTTTTTCTTTGATACATAGATGGAATAGCAATGAAGCTTAACTTTTATGCCGTATACATTCAAAATACTAGCTCTCTGAAAAAACAACCTATAGATTTATTGTCATTTCTGACAGAGCAGGTAATAAACGCTAAGAATCATGCTCAGCAGATTGAAGACTACTATGTTTTTGCACATCATATAATTAATGATAGTTTTATCCTGACAAAAACATTTGATTCAGAACTAGTTAAAAAAATCAATAGAAAAACACTTTCGGTTGATGAAATAAGAAATGCGCTTAGTTCAGATGAGTCATTAGGATTCCCATCATTTTTATTAATAAGAAAAAATATTATCGGATATGCAAATACATTATTCGGCCCAAAAACTCGTGATCTTGCGGCTTACCTAAAAGGAAAGGGAGCAATACCTGATGGATACTCACTATTCATAGAACCTTTGATGAGAGATATAACAAAGGATGATGCTTTAAGCATGCAGTTTATAGGAAGAACAACGGTAAGGGTTGAAAATGGGTCAAAACTTCTCAGCCCCCTACTTAGAGTGCTTGGTGCACAAGCAGTTGACGAAGAGCTCTTAGAAGGACTGGAAATAACCGTGAAGCCTAAACGTTTACGAAATATAAAATCTGTTGCCAAAGGGATTATTAGCAATGTGGATGAACAACATGAGAGCATTCACCTGAAGGGTAAAGAACAAGCTGCAGATATTCTTACAGAATATTATCTTTCTGACAAAGGCCACATTGGAGCAAATATCTATAAATCATCGAATGAAGACATAGCATCCGAAATGTCAACTTGCTATCTCAGGATGAAATTGATTATAATGGAAAGTTATAATAGAACATTTGGAGATGAGTTACCACTATAATATTGGGGGGCTATATGAAGTCACGGCACAGGATAGCGCCAGCAATAATACTTTTTCTTTTGCCATTCCCAATTATTATAAGTGCGTATTATCTAATCCGCCACATGTTTCCGGGTATGGCTTTTAGCGAGCACAGAGATGCGCTGGGTGGCGCTATTGCCGCTTATTCTGGTACTACAATTGCGATACTTATAGCCGCTTTAACATTTCTGATGGGGCTGGGAGGCAGGAATATTCGCAAATTGAAAACATATGGCTATATGACATCAATCATAATCATGTATGGATTAACTTTTTGCGAGCTAGGAGTACTTTTCTTTAATGGCTTGTTTTTACTTGCAACAAGTAAAAATCCTATACTAATGCTACCATCAATCGCTATTGGTTTATCAGGTACGTCACTAATCCATATTGGCATGCTCCTGATGCAATTACTTAATCTGTCAAAACATAAGTAACCCGGCCTTGCCGGGTTTTCTTTTGCCTCCCCTCATCACACAAACCGTTCGAAAAACCACCATAACCCCCGCTTCAGTTATCGCTATGCGATGCAAGTCACAAAATAAATCCATCCTAAATACAACCAGTTATATCTAAAACAACCAATAAAACAACTTTTGTTGTTGACGATAAAACAACTATAGTTTTAAATGAATTCATCGCAACAACACAACGATACGGCAATCACCTGATTCACCGTTGCGATGACCGCTTAGATCCGCAGCTTGAATTTCAGCAGGCTCCGGGGAGTGCGAGGGGTGAAGCGGACGCGTGAACGTCGGTGTGACCAGCTGAAATCAACTCAACACTTCATACCTCAGTCGCTTCAACGAGGCGACTTAGTTATGACAACCGGCGGCCATCCACCGCCTGAATACGCGCAGAAGTCTCTATATGTTCAGCAGCCCAGCTTACGGGCAGGAGTTTTTATGGTTCATCAACATTACGGAACGCAGACCGTTAATCGAGGTGCGGTCATGCCAGGAATGCTGGTCAAACACAAAGATGGTACCTGGACTGCATCAGCTAATTTACGCGGACGGCTTTATCTGCATCGCGGCATCGAGCGCACTTATACCCGTGATTTGCTCGTGGAAGTTTTTCTCGACGGACGCGGTAACGGCCTGAATCACTAACCCCCTTTCCTGTTTTCCTAATCAGCCTGGCATTTCCCGGGCAATAGTTTCACAGCCATTTTCAGGAGTTCAGCCATGAACGCTTATTACATTCAGGATCGTCTTGAGGCTCAGAGCTGGGTGCGTCACTACCAGCAGATCGCCCGTGAAGAGAAAGAGGCAGAACTGGCAGACGACCTGGAAAAGGGTCTGCCCCAGCATTTGTTTGAATCGCTCTGCATCGATCATTTGCAACGTCACGGGGCCAGCAAAAAAGCCATTACCCGTGCGTTTGATGACGATGTTGAGTTTCAGGAGCGCATGGCAGAACACATCCGGTACATGGTTGAAACCATTGCTCACCACCAGGTTGATATTGATTCAGAGGTATAAAACGGATGAGTACAGCACTCGCAACGCTGGCTGGGAAGCTGGCTGAACGTGTCGGCATGGATTCTGTCGACCCACAGGAACTGATCACCACTCTTCGCCAGACAGCATTTAAAGGCGATGCCAGCGATGCGCAGTTCATCGCATTGCTGATCGTCGCCAACCAATACGGCCTTAATCCGTGGACGAAAGAAATTTACGCCTTCCCTGATAAGCAGAACGGCATCGTTCCGGTGGTGGGCGTTGATGGCTGGTCCCGCATCATCAACGAAAACCAGCAGTTTGACGGCATGGACTTTGAACAGGACAACGAATCCTGCACATGCCGGATTTACCGCAAAGACCGCAATCATCCGATCTGCGTTACCGAGTGGATGGATGAATGCCGCCGCGAACCATTCAAAACCCGCGAAGGCAGAGAAATCACGGGGCCGTGGCAGTCGCATCCCAAACGGATGTTACGGCATAAAGCCATGATTCAGTGTGCCCGTCTCGCCTTCGGATTTGCTGGTATCTATGACAAGGATGAAGCCGAGCGCATTGTCGAAAATACCGCATACACTGCAGAACGTCAGCCGGAACGCGACATCACTCCGGTTAACGATGAAACCATGCAGGAGATTAACACTCTGCTGATCGCCCTGGATAAAACATGGGATGACGACTTATTGCCGCTCTGTTCCCAGATATTTCGCCGCGACATTCGCGCATCGTCAGAACTGACACAGGCCGAAGCAGTGAAAGCTCTTGGATTCCTGAAACAGAAAGCCACTGAGCAGAAGGTGGCAGCATGACACCGGACATTATCCTGCAGCGTACCGGGATCGACGTGAGAGCTGTCGAACAGGGGGATGATGCGTGGCACAAATTACGGCTCGGCGTCATCACCGCTTCAGAAGTTCACAACGTGATAGCAAAGCCCCGCTCAGGAAAGAAGTGGCCTGACATGAAAATGTCCTACTTCCACACCCTGCTGGCTGAGGTTTGCACCGGTGTGACTCCGGAAGTTAATGCTAAGGCGCTGGCCTGGGGAAAACAGTACGAGAACGACGCCAGAACTCTGTTTGAATTCACTTCCGGCGTGAATGTTACTGAATCCCCGATCATCTATCGCGACGAAAGTATGCGCACCGCCTGCTCTCCCGATGGTTTATGCAGTGACGGCAATGGCCTTGAGCTGAAATGCCCGTTTACCTCCCGGGATTTCATGAAGTTCCGGCTCGGTGGTTTCGAGGCCATAAAGTCGGCTTACATGGCCCAGGTGCAGTACAGCATGTGGGTGACACGAAAAGATGCCTGGTACTTTGCCAACTATGACCCGCGTATGAAGCGTGAAGGACTGCATTATGTCGTGGTTGAGCGGGATGAAAAGTACATGGCGAGTTTTGACGAGATGGTGCCGGAGTTCATCGAAAAAATGGACGAGGCACTGGCTGAAATTGGTTTTGTATTTGGGGAGCAATGGCGATGACGCATCCTCACGATAATATCCGGGTAGGCGCGATCACTTTCGTCTACTCCATTACAAAGCGAGGCTGGGTATTTCCCGGCCTTTCTGTTATCAGAAATCCACTGAAAGCACAGCGGCTGGCTGAGAAGATAAATAATAAACAGGAGGATATATGAGTCAGGTTGGTAATCATTCATTCGAATTTCCGGCATCGCAAGGTGTACAGGGTGGTACTGTTACACTCTTCCTTACCATACCAGGAAGATCGCTGGCTCGTTTCCTCGCTTCAGATAATTACGGCCATACACTGGCACGCTCTCAGCGAGAAATTAATCCAAATCGAGTACGAAAATTTTTAAATTATCTCACTAACGCAGACTCAAGAAATGAGCCTTTTATCATTCCCCCTCTCGTAGGTAACTGTGATTCGAATATAGAATTTGTACCGTTTGGCAACACAAATGTTGGTATAGCCAGAATTCCCCTCGACGCCGAAATAAAACTTTTTGATGGTCAACATCGTGCAGCTGGCATTGAGATATTTTGCCGAAGTTCCCCATCAACGCTCATGGTTCCCATGATGCTTACAATGAATCTGCCGCTAAAAACCCGGCAGCAGTTCTTTTCGGACATAAATAACAACGTTTCTAAGCCATCAGCGACCATCAATATGGCGTATAACGGCCGGGATGATATTGCTCAGGGAATGATATCCTTCCTGACCCAACATACTGTATTTGCCGATATAACCGATTTTGAACACAACGTAGTGCCATTAAAAAGTAATATGTGGGTGAGTTTCAAGGCACTCACTGATGCAACGTCAAAGTTCGCCAGGAACGGCAATCAACAACTTGAAATGGGATATATAGAATCTGTCTGGGAGGCATGGATTACACTAACTCAGATTGACTCAATCCGACATGGTGTACACCACGCTACGTACAAGCGCGATTATATTCAGTTCCATGGAGTAATGATTAACGCTTTCGGTTTTGCGGTTCAACAGATGATGGTTAATCATTCCATCGCAGAAATAACTTCTATGATCGAAAAACTATGTGCAACTACCAGCTCTGCAGAAAGAGAGGATTTTTTTCTGATGGATAACTGGGCGGGGATCTGCACGAAAGCCAGCCAGGAAAAACTATCTGTTATTGCCAATGTGGCAGCGCAGAAAGCAGCAGCAAACAGACTGATACAAGCTTTTACCAAAGGAAGTCTGGAAACAACTTAATGAATGAACATTGTCTCATATCAGCATGCTGTACGGCGTCTTTAAGGAACGGTGAGCATGAAAAACAAAATCATCATGGAGCTACAGGCTCCTTTTTTATTATTCGCATTCACCCTCAAGCGTATTAACCAACAATTCAGGGATTAATGAAAGATGGCAGACATCATTGATTCAGCATCAGAAATTGAAGAATTACAGCGCAACACAGCAATAAAAATGCGCCGCCTGAACCACCAGGCTATATCTGCCACTCATTGTTGTGAGTGTGGCGATCCGATAGATGAACGAAGACGCCTGGCCGTTCAGGGTTGTCGGACTTGTGCAAGTTGCCAGGAGGAGATCGAACTTAAGAACAAACAATGGGGATTGTGATGGCCTCAAAGCAGCAAATTTCAACATCGTCCAACTGAGGTGTAAAAATGTTCAGAATCATTTTTCCTAACACCTGGTACGTCGACCACCACGGCACTCCCTGCAAAATCCTGCGTTCTACCCACAACAAAGTTCACTACATCCGAAAAGGCAGAACATGTATCGCCAGCATGTTCCGCTTTAATCATGACTTTGAACCTGTGAATAAAGCTGATGCAGATCGGATAGCAGAAGAGATCGAAACGGCAGAACACATTAAGAAGTTACGTGCCATACGCAGGAAATAGAAAAATTGATAAATTCAATACTGCATTTCTCAGCATTAAATTTATCTCTATGACCAGTCAAGAGATGTACCTGCCATGAGCTTAATATCATGTCAGATATATCGGTCACAAACTCCCTCAGCAGCTAAGAGGAGGACAAATGTCTCGACTAATCACTTTACAGGACTGGGCTAAAGAAGAATTTGGGGACTTAGCACCAAGTGAGCGAGTTCTGAAAAAATACGCGCAAGGGAAAATGATGGCCCCACCCGCTATAAAAGTTGGTCGCTACTGGATGATTGACCGAAATTCCCGTTTTGTAGGAACGCTTGCAGAACCGCAACTCCCAATAAACGCAAACCCAAAACTCCAACGGATAATCGCTGATGGCTGCTAGACCCCGATCTCACAAAATCTCTATACCCAATTTATATTGCAAATTAGATAAGCGAACCGGAAAGGTATATTGGCAATACAAACATCCACTATCCGGTCGTTTTCATAGCTTAGGAACTGATGAGAATGAAGCAAAACAAGTTGCTACTGAAGCAAATACCATTATTGCTGAACAACGTACCAGACAAATATTAAGCGTCAATGAGCGTCTGGAAAGAATGAAAGGCAGGCGCTCAGACATTACGGTGACAGAATGGCTTGATAAATATATTTCTATCCAGGAGGACAGGCTGCAACATAATGAACTAAGACCCAACTCCTATCGGCAAAAAGGCAAACCCATTCGTCTTTTCCGTGAGCATTGTGGTATGCAACACCTCAAGGATATTACCGCACTTGATATTGCCGAAATAATTGATGCTGTAAAGGCTGAAGGTCATAACAGGATGGCGCAAGTCGTGAGAATGGTGTTGATCGACGTCTTCAAAGAAGCACAACACGCAGGACATGTTCCGCCAGGATTTAACCCAGCGCAGGCAACAAAACAACCGCGAAATCGAGTAAACCGCCAAAGATTATCACTGCCCGAATGGCAGGCAATATTTGACAGCGTAAGCAGACGGCAGCCCTATTTAAAATGCGGGATGCTACTTGCTCTTGTTACTGGACAACGTTTAGGCGATATCTGCAATTTGAAATTCTCTGATATATGGGACGACATGTTGCACATTACTCAGGAAAAAACCGGTTCAAAACTTGCTATTCCGCTTAACCTGAAATGCGATGCTCTGAATATTACCCTTCGTGAAGTTATATCTCAGTGCAGGGATGCTGTTGTTAGTAAATATCTGGTCCATTACCGTCACACTACCTCTCAAGCAAACAGAGGAGACCAGGTTTCTGCAAATACTCTGACAACGGCTTTTAAAAAGGCCCGGGAAAAATGTGGCATAAAATGGGAGCAAGGAACTGCGCCCACATTTCATGAGCAGCGATCTCTCTCAGAACGGTTATATCGGGAACAGGGTCTGGATACGCAAAAGTTGTTAGGCCATAAATCCAGAAAAATGACCGACCGATACAATGATGATCGTGGTAAAGACTGGATTATCGTAGATATCAAAACAGCATAGAAAATAGCCAGTTTTGGGGAAGGGTTTTGGGGAAAGTTTTGGGGAAGATTTTACATCATCATAAAACAACGGGCGTGTTATACGCCCGTTTCAATATTTAACACATGTAGTGATTACATATTCTTGATGATCGCGTCACCAAACTCTGAACATTTCAGCAGTTTAGCACCTTCCATCAGACGTTCGAAGTCATAGGTTACGGTCTTCGCGTTGATTGCGCCTTCCATACCTTTAACAATCAGGTCAGCCGCTTCAGTCCAACCCATATGGCGTAACATCATCTCAGCGGAGAGAATAATAGAGCCAGGGTTTACTTTGTCCTGACCGGCGTATTTCGGCGCAGTACCGTGGGTGGCTTCAAACAGGGCGCATTCGTCACCGATGTTTGCTCCAGGGGCGATACCGATACCGCCAACCTGCGCTGCCAGAGCGTCAGAAATGTAGTCACCATTCAGGTTCATACAGGCGATAACATCATATTCAGCCGGACGCAGCAGGATCTGTTGCAGGAATGCATCAGCAATCACGTCTTTAATGACGATCTCTTTGCCGGTGTTCGGGTTTTTAACTTTCAGCCACGGGCCGCCGTCGATCAGTTCACCGCCAAACTCTTCACGCGCCAGCTGGTAGCCCCAGTCTTTAAACGCGCCTTCGGTGAACTTCATGATGTTGCCTTTGTGCACCAGAGTCACAGAGTCACGATCGTTAGCAATTGCGTATTCGATCGCTGCACGAACCAGACGTTTGGTGCCTTCTTCCGAACACGGCTTAATACCGATACCACAATGTTCCGGGAAGCGAATTTTCTTCACCCCCATCTCTTCACGCAGGAATTTAATCACTTTCTCGGCGTCGGCAGAGTCTGCTTTCCATTCGATACCCGCATAAATGTCTTCCGAGTTTTCACGGAAGATAACCATATCGGTCAGTTCAGGGTGTTTAACCGGGCTTGGAGTGCCTTGATAGTAACGTACCGGACGCAGGCAGATGTAGAGATCCAGTTCCTGGCGCAGGGCAACGTTCAGAGAGCGAATACCGCCACCAACAGGAGTGGTCAGCGGACCTTTAATGGCAACGCGATATTCACGAATCAGATCAAGAGTTTCAGCAGGCAGCCAGACGTCCTGACCATAAACCTGTGTGGATTTTTCACCGGTGTAAATTTCCATCCAGGAGATTTTACGCTCGCCTTTATAGGCTTTCTCGACTGCAGCGTCGACCACTTTCAGCATGGCTGGGGTTACATCTACACCGATTCCATCACCTTCAATGTAAGGGATAATCGGATTTTCAGGAACGTTGAGTTTGCCGTTTTGCAGGGTGATCTTCTTGCCTTGTGCCGGAACAACTACTTTACTTTCCATTCACCTCTCCTTCGAGCGCTACTGGTTTGCTCGTCTGCCACCACGTTGCATATGCGTTTGCGTCCTGCGATACGGATGCTTTAGAGCAATTTTTTGTTAATGATTTGTAATTGGCTTGTCAATACTACCCTATTGTTTGCCGTCATGAAAGATGCGCGTTATTAGGCTATAATGCGGCAATTCATAATCTCTGAAAATACCATGCAAAAAACTTCTTTTAGAAATCACCAGGTTAAGCGATTCAGCTCGCAACGTTCTACCAGGCGTAAACCTGAAAACCAGCCCACGCGTGTGATCCTGTTCAATAAACCCTACGATGTTCTTCCGCAGTTCACCGATGAAGCCGGACGCAAAACATTAAAAGAATTCATCCCGGTTCAGGGCGTTTATGCAGCAGGTCGTCTTGACCGCGATAGCGAAGGGTTACTGGTGCTGACCAATAACGGCGCGTTGCAGGCGCGTTTAACCCAGCCGGGTAAACGCACCGGGAAAATCTATTATGTGCAGGTGGAAGGTATTCCCACACAAGACGCACTTGAAGCCTTGCGCAATGGCGTAACCTTAAATGATGGCCCTACCCTGCCCGCCGGCGCGGAGCTGGTTGACGAACCAGCGTGGTTATGGCCGCGGAATCCACCAATTCGTGAACGCAAAAGTATTCCCACCAGCTGGCTGAAGATCACCTTATATGAAGGACGTAATCGCCAGGTGCGCCGCATGACCGCCCATGTTGGTTTCCCCACGCTGCGACTGATTCGCTATGCGATGGGAGATTACTCTTTGGATAATCTTGCCAATGGCGAATGGCGAGAAGTGACAGATTAAGGATGCAAAATGTTTAAACCGCACGTTACCGTTGCTTGCGTGGTGCACGCAGAAGGCAAATTTTTAGTCGTTGAAGAGACGATTAATGGTAAAGCGTTATGGAACCAACCTGCCGGGCATCTGGAAGCCGATGAAACCTTAGTGGAAGCCGCCGCCCGTGAACTGTGGGAAGAAACCGGCATCAGCGCGCAGCCGCAACACTTTATTCGTATGCATCAGTGGATTGCGCCAGATAAAACGCCGTTTTTGCGTTTCCTCTTTGCCATTGAGCTTGAGCAAATATGCCCGACCCAGCCTCATGACAGCGATATCGACTGCTGTCGTTGGGTCAGCGCCGAAGAGATTTTAAAGGCGTCAAATCTTCGTTCGCCGCTGGTGGCGGAAAGTATCCGTTGTTATCAAAGCGGGCAACGCTATCCGCTGGAGATGATTGGCGATTTTAACTGGCCTTTTACAAAGGGTGTCATCTAAAAGGCTGCGTGATAGAATACGCCGCCTTGAAGTTCAATGTCGTGAGTGATCCAATGTCTGAAACCGCAAAAAAAGTAATCGTCGGCATGTCCGGCGGTGTCGATTCCTCCGTTTCTGCCTGGCTGTTGCAACAACAGGGATATCAGGTTGAAGGCCTGTTTATGAAGAACTGGGAAGAAGACGACGGTGAGGAATATTGCACAGCGGCAGCGGATCTGGCTGATGCCCAGGCTGTCTGCGACAAGCTCGGCATTGAACTGCACACCGTTAACTTTGCTGCCGAGTACTGGGACAACGTCTTCGAACTGTTCCTTGCCGAATATAAAGCCGGTCGCACGCCGAATCCGGATATTCTGTGCAACAAAGAGATCAAATTTAAAGCCTTCCTCGAATTTGCCGCCGAAGATTTAGGTGCCGATTATATCGCTACCGGTCATTACGTACGTCGGGCCGATGTCGATGGCAAGAGCCGCCTGCTGCGTGGTCTGGACAGCAATAAAGACCAGAGCTACTTCCTTTATACGCTCAGCCATGAGCAGATTGCGCAAAGCCTGTTCCCGGTCGGCGAACTGGAAAAACCGCAGGTGCGTAAGATTGCTGAAGATCTTGGTCTGGTCACCGCGAAGAAAAAAGACTCTACCGGCATTTGCTTCATTGGCGAACGTAAATTCCGCGAGTTCCTGGGCCGTTATCTCCCGGCGCAACCGGGCAAAATCATTACCGTCGATGGCGATGAAATTGGTGAGCACCAGGGGCTGATGTATCACACTCTCGGTCAGCGTAAAGGTCTGGGTATCGGTGGCACCAAAGAAGGTACCGAAGAACCGTGGTATGTGGTGGACAAAGACGTCGAAAACAACATTCTGGTTGTCGCTCAGGGCCATGAACACCCGCGGCTGATGTCTGTCGGGTTGATTGCCCAGCAGTTGCACTGGGTCGATCGCGAACCATTCACCGGCACTATGCGTTGCACGGTAAAAACCCGCTATCGCCAGACCGATATCCCTTGCACCGTCAAGGCGCTGGACGATGATCGCATTGAAGTGATTTTCGATGAACCGGTTGCCGCCGTGACGCCGGGCCAGTCTGCCGTCTTCTATAACGGTGAAGTGTGCCTCGGTGGCGGTATTATTGAGCAGCGTCTGCCGCTGCCGGTCTGATTATTATCTTTACTTAAAACAAGGAAGCAGTGAACGTGGCAAAGAATTACTATGACATCACCCTCGCCCTGGCCGGTATTTGTCAGTCGGCACGCCTGGTGCAACAACTCGCTCACCAGGGGCATTGTGATGCCGATGCGCTACACGTCTCACTCAACAGTATTATTGATATGAACCCCAGCTCGACGCTGGCGGTTTTTGGCGGTAGCGAAGCCAACCTGCGCGTCGGGCTGGAAACCCTGCTCGGCGTGCTCAATGCCAGCAGTCGCCAGGGCTTAAACGCCGAATTAACCCGCTACACACTCAGCTTGATGGTGCTTGAGCGCAAACTCTCCTCAGCGAAAGGCGCGCTCGACACTCTGGGCAACCGGATCAACGGCCTGCAACGCCAGCTCGAACACTTCGATTTACAGTCCGAAACGCTGATGAGCGCGATGGCTGCTATCTATGTTGATGTGATCAGCCCGCTTGGCCCGCGCATTCAGGTCACCGGTTCCCCTGCTGTACTGCAAAGCCCACAAGTGCAGGCGAAAGTTCGCGCAACCCTGCTGGCAGGCATTCGCGCCGCCGTGCTCTGGCACCAGGTCGGCGGCGGACGTCTGCAACTGATGTTTTCTCGTAATCGCCTGACCACTCAGGCAAAACAAATTCTTGCTCATTTAACCCCGGAGTTGTGATCTATGGAATTATCCTCACTGACCGCCGTTTCCCCTGTCGATGGACGCTACGGCGATAAAGTCAGCGCGCTGCGCGGGATTTTCAGCGAATATGGTTTGCTGAAATTCCGTGTACAAGTTGAAGTACGTTGGCTGCAAAAACTGGCCGCGCACGCAGCGATCAAGGAAGTTCCTGCTTTTGCTGCCGACGCAATCGGTTACCTTGATGCAATTGTCGCCAATTTCAGCGAAGAAGATGCCGCACGCATCAAAACCATCGAGCGTACCACTAACCACGACGTTAAAGCGGTTGAGTATTTCCTGAAAGAAAAAGTGGCGGAGATCCCGGAACTGCACGCGGTTTCTGAATTCATCCACTTTGCCTGTACTTCGGAAGATATCAATAACCTCTCCCACGCATTAATGCTGAAAACCGCGCGTGATGAAGTGATCCTGCCGTACTGGCGTCAACTGATTGATGGCATTAAAGATCTCGCCGTTCAGTACCGCGATATCCCGCTGCTGTCTCGTACCCACGGTCAGCCAGCCACGCCGTCAACCATCGGTAAAGAGATGGCAAACGTCGCCTACCGTATGGAGCGCCAGTACCGCCAGCTTAATCAGGTGGAGATCCTCGGCAAAATCAACGGCGCGGTCGGTAACTATAACGCCCATATCGCCGCTTACCCGGAAGTTGACTGGCATCAGTTCAGCGAAGAGTTCGTCACCTCGCTGGGTATTCAGTGGAACCCGTACACCACCCAGATCGAACCGCACGACTACATTGCCGAATTGTTTGATTGCGTTGCGCGCTTCAACACCATTCTGATCGACTTTGACCGTGACGTCTGGGGTTATATCGCCCTTAACCACTTCAAACAGAAAACCATTGCTGGTGAGATTGGTTCTTCCACCATGCCGCATAAAGTTAACCCGATTGACTTCGAAAACTCCGAAGGGAATCTGGGCCTTTCCAACGCGGTATTGCAGCATCTGGCAAGCAAACTGCCGGTTTCCCGCTGGCAGCGTGACCTGACCGACTCCACCGTGCTGCGTAACCTCGGCGTGGGTATCGGTTATGCGCTGATTGCGTATCAATCCACCCTGAAAGGCGTGAGCAAACTGGAAGTAAACCGTGACCATCTGCTGGATGAGCTGGATCACAACTGGGAAGTGCTGGCTGAGCCAATCCAGACAGTTATGCGTCGCTATGGCATCGAAAAACCGTACGAGAAGCTGAAAGAGCTGACTCGCGGTAAGCGCGTTGACGCCGAAGGCATGAAGCAGTTTATCGATGGTCTGGCGTTGCCAGAAGAAGAGAAAGCCCGCCTGAAAGCGATGACGCCGGCTAACTATATTGGTCGAGCTATCACCATGGTTGATGAGCTGAAATAAACTCGTATCAGTGCCGGATGGCGATGCTGTCCGGCCTGTTTATTAAAATTATCCACTTTTTCTTTTTTCACTTTACCTCCCCTCCCCGCTGGTTTATTTAATGTTTACCCCCATAAACACATAATCGCGTTACACTATTTTAATAATTAAGACAGGGAGAAATAAAAATGCGCGTACTGGTTGTTGAAGACAATGCGTTGTTACGTCACCACCTTAAAGTTCAGATTCAGGATGCTGGTCATCAGGTCGATGACGCAGAAGATGCCAAAGAAGCCGATTATTATCTCAATGAACATTTACCGGATATTGCGATTGTCGATCTCGGATTGCCTGACGAGGACGGTCTGTCACTGATTCGCCGCTGGCGTAGCAATGATGTTTCACTGCCGATTCTGGTATTAACCGCCCGTGAAAGCTGGCAGGACAAAGTCGAAGTATTAAGTGCCGGTGCTGATGATTACGTGACTAAACCGTTTCATATTGAAGAGGTGATGGCGCGAATGCAGGCATTAATGCGGCGTAATAGCGGCCTGGCTTCACAGGTCATTTCGCTACCCCCGTTTCAGGTTGATCTCTCTCGCCGTGAATTATCTATTAATGACGAAGTGATCAAACTGACCGCGTTCGAATACACCATTATGGAAACGTTGATACGCAATAATGGCAAAGTGGTGAGCAAAGATTCGTTAATGCTCCAACTCTATCCGGATGCGGAGCTGCGGGAAAGCCATACCATTGATGTACTGATGGGACGTCTGCGCAAAAAAATTCAGGCACAATATCCGCAAGAAGTGATTACTACCGTTCGCGGCCAGGGCTATTTGTTCGAATTGCGCTGATGAAAAAATTACTGCGTCTTTTTTTCCCGCTCTCACTGCGGGTACGTTTTCTGTTGGCAACGGCTGCGGTAGTACTGGTGCTTTCGCTTGCCTACGGAATGGTCGCGCTGATCGGTTATAGCGTCAGTTTCGATAAAACTACGTTTCGGCTGTTACGTGGCGAGAGCAATCTGTTCTATACCCTTGCGAAGTGGGAAAACAATAAGTTGCATGTCGAGTTACCCGAAAATATCGACAAGCAAAGCCCCACCATGACGCTAATTTATGATGAGAACGGGCAGCTTTTATGGGCGCAACGTGACGTGCCCTGGCTGATGAAGATGATCCAGCCTGACTGGCTGAAATCGAATGGTTTTCATGAAATTGAAGCGGATGTTAACGATACCAGCCTCTTGCTGAGTGGAGATCATTCGATACAGCAACAGTTGCAGGAAGTGCGGGAAGATGATGACGACGCGGAGATGACCCACTCGGTGGCAGTAAACGTCTACCCGGCAACATCGCGGATGCCAAAATTAACCATTGTGGTGGTGGATACCATTCCGGTGGAGCTAAAAAGTTCCTATATGGTCTGGAGCTGGTTTATCTATGTGCTCTCAGCCAATCTGCTGTTAGTGATCCCGCTGCTGTGGGTCGCCGCCTGGTGGAGTTTACGCCCCATCGAAGCCCTGGCAAAAGAAGTCCGCGAACTGGAAGAACATAACCGCGAATTGCTCAATCCAGCCACAACGCGAGAACTGACCAGTCTGGTACGAAACCTGAACCGATTGTTAAAAAGTGAACGCGAACGTTACGACAAATACCGTACGACGCTCACCGACCTGACCCATAGTCTGAAAACGCCACTGGCGGTGCTGCAAAGTACGCTGCGTTCTCTGCGTAGTGAAAAGATGAGCGTCAGTGATGCTGAGCCGGTAATGCTGGAGCAAATCAGCCGCATTTCACAGCAAATTGGCTACTACCTGCATCGTGCCAGTATGCGCGGCGGGACATTGCTCAGCCGCGAGCTGCATCCGGTCGCCCCACTGCTGGACAATCTCACCTCAGCGCTGAACAAAGTGTATCAACGCAAAGGGGTCAATATCTCTCTCGATATTTCGCCAGAGATCAGCTTTGTCGGTGAGCAGAACGATTTTGTCGAGGTGATGGGCAACGTGCTGGATAATGCCTGTAAATATTGCCTCGAGTTTGTCGAAATTTCTGCAAGGCAAACCGACGAGCATCTCTATATTGTGGTCGAGGATGATGGCCCCGGTATTCCATTAAGCAAGCGAGAGGTCATTTTCGACCGTGGTCAACGGGTTGATACTTTACGCCCTGGGCAAGGTGTAGGGCTGGCGGTAGCCCGCGAAATCACCGAGCAATATGAGGGTAAAATCGTCGCCGGAGAGAGCATGCTGGGCGGTGCGCGGATGGAGGTGATTTTTGGTCGCCAGCATTCTGCGCCGAAAGATGAATAAATATGTCCATACTTCACGCATTACGTTAAGCATCCGTTATAATCGGTTGCAGATACCAGCCTGTGGATGCTTAACATGGAATACCAACTCACTCTTAACTGGCCCGATTTTCTTGAACGTCACTGGCAGAAACGCCCGGTGGTGTTAAAACGCGGCTTTAATAATTTTATTGACCCGATCTCTCCAGACGAGTTGGCGGGTCTGGCGATGGAAAGCGAAGTTGACAGTCGACTGGTCAGTCACCAGGATGGCAAATGGCAGGTCAGCCACGGCCCGTTCGAAAGCTACGATCATCTCGGTGAAACCAACTGGTCATTACTGGTACAGGCAGTGAACCACTGGCATGAGCCGACCGCCGCGCTGATGCGACCGTTCCGTGAACTACCGGACTGGCGTATTGATGATCTGATGATCTCTTTTTCTGTACCGGGCGGCGGCGTCGGCCCGCATCTCGATCAGTACGACGTGTTTATCATTCAGGGTACCGGTCGTCGTCGCTGGCGAGTGGGCGAAAAGCTGCAAATGAAACAGCACTGTCCGCACCCGGATCTGTTACAGGTCGATCCGTTCGAAGCCATCATCGATGAAGAGCTGGAGCCTGGCGATATTCTTTATATTCCGCCAGGATTCCCGCATGAAGGCTACGCGCTGGAAAATGCGATGAACTATTCCGTGGGTTTTCGCGCGCCAAATACGCGGGAATTAATTAGCGGATTTGCCGATTATGTGCTGCAACGTGAACTGGGCGGCAACTACTACAGCGATCCGGATGTTCCACCTCGCGCTCATCCTGCGGACGTTCTGCCGCAAGAGATGGATAAACTGCGTGAGATGATGCTCGAATTGATCAACCAGCCGGAACACTTTAAGCAATGGTTTGGCGAGTTTATATCCCAGTCACGTCATGAACTGGATATCGCGCCGCCGGAACCGCCTTATCAGCCAGATGAAATCTACGATGCGCTGAAACAAGGTGAAGTGCTGGTGCGCCTGGGTGGTCTGCGCGTATTGCGCATTGGCGACGACGTGTATGCCAATGGTGAGAAGATCGATTCCCCGCACCGTCCGGCACTGGATGCACTCGCCAGCAACATTGCGCTGACTGCGGAGAATTTTGGCGATGCGCTGGAAGATCCGTCATTCCTCGCGATGCTCGCGGCGCTGGTCAATAGCGGGTATTGGTTCTTCGAAGGGTAAGTTTGGATTTAAGCCGGATGCGGCGCTGATTGCGCCTTATCGTGCCTACATGCACTGAACGCCTGTAGGCACGATAAGTATGTGGACCAGTATCAATATAACGGTTTCATCCCGGTAATTGGCAGTCCACATACGCATCGGGCAATCACGACTTCCGTTGCGCCGTTAACTCGGCAATACGGACAATCACCTGCACCGCTTTTTCCATACCTTCCAGAGTCACAAACTCATGCTTACCATGATAGTTGTAACCGCCAGTGAACAGGTTCGGGCACGGTAATCCCATAAACGACAACTGCGCGCCGTCGGTACCGCCGCGGATCGGTTTCAGTTCCGGTTCAATATCGCAGTCACGCATCGCCTGCTGGGCGATATCGATAATATGCGGATGCTCAACCACTTTCTCGCGCATATTGTAGTAACTGTCTTCAATCACCAGTTCAATGTAGCAATCAGGATGTAACCCTTTGCCCACTTTTTTGGCGATCTCCATCATTTTACGTTTACGCGCTTCAAACTGTTTACGGTCGAAATCACGGATGATGTAGTGCATATCGGCTCGGTCAACGGTGCCTTTCATGCTCGCCAGGTGATAGAAACCTTCATAGCCTTCTGTCATTTCCGGGCTTTCATCCGCCGGAACTTCCGCATGAATACGTGCCGCCAGCGACAGCGCATTTACCATCACTCCTTTCGCCGTGCCCGGATGAACATTGTTACCGACAATTTTGATATTGACCGATGCGGCGTTGAAGTTTTCAAACTCCAGTTCGCCTACGCCACCACCGTCAACAGTGTAAGCCCAGCGGGCATCGAAGGCATCAACATCAAAATGTTTCGCCCCTTTGCCCACTTCTTCATCCGGGGTAAAGGCGACGCGAATATCACCATGCGGAATGTTTTTCTGTTGCAATACCGCCAGCGCGGTCATGATTTCTGCAATACCGGCTTTGTCATCGGCACCTAACAAGGTTTTACCATCGGTAGTAATCAGCGTCTGACCCAGTAGCTGATGCAGCACCGGGAACATAACCGGTGATAAAACTTCATCGCCGATACCCAGCGCAATATCGCCACCGCGATAGTTTTCAACAATTTGCGGATTCACATTTTTGCCGCTGCAATCCGGTGAGGTATCCACATGAGAAATAAAGCCAATCGCCGGGATATTGCCAGGGACGTTAGCCGGTAACGTCGCCATCAAAGTGCCCTTCTCACTTAAGGTCACATTGATAAGCCCCATCTCTTCGAGCTGCTCTTTCAGCAGATGCAATAACTTCCATTGGCCTTCCGTGCTGGGAACCTGTCTCACCCCTGCTTTTGATTGGGTATCCAGAGACACGTAGTTCAAAAATCGCTCAAGTAGTTTATCCATGTAGTCACCCTCACTTTTTGTGACAACATTATTAAGAAGCAAGAAAAGACAAATATTGCGTCAGGTCACTTTTACCCCTGCAAGCGGGAATATTTATCAGCATTACCTTAATGAATATAAAGCTAAGCCAGTAATTCACAACAAAGATTGGCGATTCAAGCGGTTTGCCGTAGAATTACCGCCCTCATTAAGAGTCACCAAGGTGGTTAACCACAAACCCCGCATCGGTAAGCCATCCGTTGCGTTTACATGGGACAGAGTAAAAAATTGAATAAACAACCGAGTTCGCTTTCACCGCTGGTGCAATTGGCGGGAATTCGCAAATGCTTTGATGGTAAAGAGGTCATTCCCCAGCTGGATCTGACTATCAACAATGGCGAGTTCCTCACGCTGCTTGGCCCTTCTGGCTGCGGTAAAACAACCGTTCTTCGCCTGATTGCAGGTCTGGAAACTGTTGATTCCGGACGCATCATGCTGGATAACGAGGACATCACCCACGTTCCGGCGGAAAACCGTTATGTGAACACTGTTTTCCAAAGCTACGCACTTTTCCCCCACATGACCGTGTTCGAAAATGTGGCCTTTGGGTTGCGCATGCAAAAAACCCCCGCTGCTGAAATTACGCCCCGCGTGATGGAAGCCCTGCGGATGGTGCAGCTGGAAACCTTCGCTCAACGCAAACCGCATCAGCTCTCTGGTGGTCAACAGCAACGCGTCGCCATTGCCCGCGCGGTGGTTAACAAGCCTCGTCTGTTGTTGCTGGATGAGTCGCTCTCAGCGCTGGATTACAAACTGCGCAAGCAAATGCAGAACGAGCTGAAAGCGTTACAGCGTAAGCTTGGCATTACATTCGTCTTCGTGACTCACGACCAGGAAGAAGCACTCACCATGTCAGACAGGATTGTGGTGATGCGCGATGGTCGCATTGAGCAAGACGGCACGCCGCGTGAAATCTACGAAGAGCCGAAAAACCTGTTTGTTGCCGGCTTCATTGGCGAAATTAATATGTTTAACGCCACGGTGATCGAGCGACTCGACGAGCAGCGCGTACGCGCCAACGTTGAAGGCCGCGAATGTAATATCTACGTTAACTTCGCCGTTGAACCGGGGCAAAAACTGCATGTTCTGCTGCGCCCGGAAGACTTACGTGTTGAAGAGATTAACGACGACAACCACGCTGAAGGGCTGATTGGTTACGTTCGTGAGCGTAACTACAAAGGCATGACGCTGGAGTCGGTTGTTGAACTGGAAAATGGCAAGATGGTGATGGTCAGCGAATTCTTCAATGAAGACGACCCTGACTTTGACCACTCTCTCGACCAAAAAATGGCCATTAATTGGGTAGAAAGCTGGGAGGTCGTACTGGCTGATGAAGAACACAAGTAAGTTCCAGAATGTAGTGATTGTCACTATTGTCGGTTGGCTTGTGTTGTTTGTCTTTCTGCCCAACCTGATGATCATTGGCACCAGCTTTTTGACCCGCGACGACGCCAGTTTCGTCAAAATGGTCTTTACGCTGGATAACTACACGCGTCTGCTCGATCCGCTCTATTTTGAAGTGCTATTGCACTCGCTGAATATGGCGCTGATCGCCACCCTCGCCTGCCTGGTGCTGGGCTACCCGTTTGCCTGGTTTCTGGCGAAGCTGCCACACAAGGTGCGTCCGCTGCTGCTGTTTCTGCTGATTGTTCCCTTCTGGACCAACTCATTGATTCGTATCTACGGGCTGAAAATTTTCCTCAGCACCAAAGGCTATCTCAACGAGTTTTTGCTCTGGCTGGGCGTTATCGACACACCAATTCGTATCATGTTCACGCCCAGTGCGGTGATTATCGGTCTGGTTTACATTCTGCTGCCGTTTATGGTGATGCCGCTGTACTCCAGTATCGAAAAACTGGATAAGCCTTTGCTTGAGGCGGCGCGCGATCTCGGTGCCAGCAAGTTGCAGACCTTTATCCGCATCATTATCCCACTGACGATGCCGGGGATTATTGCCGGATGTCTGCTGGTGATGCTGCCAGCGATGGGCCTGTTCTATGTGTCCGACCTGATGGGCGGTGCGAAAAACCTGCTGATCGGTAACGTCATCAAGGTACAGTTCCTCAATATTCGTGACTGGCCATTTGGTGCAGCCACCAGCATTACGCTGACTATCGTAATGGGCCTGATGTTGCTGGTTTACTGGCGCGCTTCTCGTCTGCTGAATAAAAAGGTGGAACTCGAATGATCGGTCGACTGCTTCGCGGCGGTTTTATGACCGCTATCTACGCGTACCTGTATATCCCAATCATTATTTTGATTGTGAACTCCTTTAACAGCTCGCGCTTTGGCATCAACTGGCAGGGTTTTACCACCAAATGGTATAGCCTGCTGATGAACAACGACAGCCTGTTACAGGCAGCGCAGCATTCACTAACAATGGCGGTGTTTTCGGCGACGTTTGCTACGCTTATCGGTTCACTGACGGCAGTTGCGCTGTACCGTTATCGCTTTCGCGGTAAGCCGTTCGTTAGCGGAATGCTGTTTGTGGTGATGATGTCGCCAGATATTGTGATGGCGATTTCTCTGCTGGTGCTGTTTATGCTGCTGGGTATTCAGCTTGGCTTCTGGTCGCTGCTGTTCTCGCATATCACCTTCTGCCTGCCGTTTGTGGTGGTGACGGTGTATTCGCGCCTGAAAGGTTTTGACGTGCGGATGCTGGAAGCGGCGAAAGATCTCGGTGCCAGTGAATTTACCATTCTGCGAAAAATCATTCTGCCACTGGCAATGCCTGCGGTGGCGGCGGGCTGGGTGTTAAGCTTTACCCTGTCGATGGACGATGTAGTAGTTTCTTCGTTCGTCACCGGACCAAGCTATGAAATTCTGCCGTTAAAAATTTATTCGATGGTCAAAGTCGGCGTATCGCCGGAAGTTAACGCGCTGGCAACCATATTACTGGTGCTGTCGCTGGTGATGGTAATTGCCAGCCAGCTTATTGCTCGTGATAAAACGAAAGGTAACACAGGGGACGTTAAATGAAAAAATGGTCACGCCACCTGCTCGCGGCGGGTGCTCTGGCACTGGGCATGAGCGCCGCTCACGCCGATGACAACAATACGCTGTATTTCTACAACTGGACCGAGTACGTGCCGCCAGGACTGCTTGAACAGTTCACCAAAGAAACCGGTATTAAGGTTATCTATTCGACTTACGAGTCGAACGAAACCATGTACGCCAAGTTGAAAACGTACAAAGACGGTGCCTACGACCTGGTGGTTCCTTCAACCTATTACGTCGATAAAATGCGTAAAGAAGGGATGATCCAGAAGATCGACAAGTCGAAGTTAAGCAATTTCAGCAACCTCGATCCAGACATGCTCAACAAGCCGTTTGACCCGAATAACGACTACTCCATTCCGTATATCTGGGGGGCGACGGCGATTGGCGTTAACGGTGATGCGGTAGATCCGAAATCCGTTACCAGCTGGGCCGATCTGTGGAAGCCTGAGTACAAAGGTAGCCTGCTGCTGACCGACGATGCCCGTGAAGTGTTCCAGATGGCGCTGCGCAAACTGGGCTACTCCGGTAACACTACCGATCCGAAAGAGATTGAAGCTGCATATAACGAGCTGAAAAAACTGATGCCAAACGTCGCAGCGTTTAACTCCGATAACCCGGCTAACCCGTACATGGAAGGCGAAGTTAACCTCGGCATGATCTGGAACGGCTCTGCTTTCGTTGCACGCCAGGCGGGTACGCCAATTGACGTGGTGTGGCCGAAAGAAGGCGGCATTTTCTGGATGGACAGCCTGGCGATCCCGGCAAATGCCAAAAACAAAGAAGGCGCGCTGAAATTGATCAACTTCCTGCTGCGCCCGGATGTGGCAAAACAGGTTGCCGAAACTATCGGTTATCCAACGCCAAACCTTGCGGCGCGTAAGCTGTTAAGCCCGGAAGTGGCGAACGATAAAACGCTCTACCCGGATGCTGAAACCATTAAAAATGGTGAATGGCAGAATGACGTTGGCGCAGCCAGCAGCATTTATGAAGAGTATTATCAGAAGCTGAAAGCAGGACGTTAATTCAGCAAACGGGCGGTGGTATTACCGCCCGTTTTTTAGTTAGCAAGGATGTGGCTAATGAGTCAGGACAGTAAAGTTTTATCCCGCGCTTTTCTCGGTATCGGTCTGATATTGCTCGTTATTTCTGCAATCATCTTTTATTACCATTTTACTTTTACCAAAAGCGCGGTTCATACAGAAGGAATCATTGTTGATGCCGTTTGGTACAACAATCACTCAAACGACGTCGATGATAATGGTTCCTGGTATCCAGTGGTTGCCTTTCGCCCTACGCCAGATTACACGCTAATTTTCAATTCGAATATCGGTAGTGATTTTTATGAAGATAGCGAAGGTGACAGAGTCAATGTCTATTATCCGCCAGGGCATCCAGAACAAGCCGAAATAAACAATCCCTGGGTTAATTTTTTTAAATGGGGCTTTGTTGGCATAGCAGGCATTATTTTCGGTAGTGTCGGTCTGATAATCACGCTCCCCTCCACCAAAAAATCTCGCAGGAAACGGAAGTCCCGCCCATGAAAAAATTCATTATACTGCTCAGTTTACTGATACTCCTGCCTCTGGTAGCAACCAGTAAACCATTGATTCCAATAATGAAGACACTTTTTACGGATGTTACCGGTACTGTACCGGATGCTGAAGAGATCGCACGTAAAGCCGAGCTTTTTCGCCAACAAACGGGAATTGCACCGTTTATTGTGATTTTACCCGACATTAATAATGAAGCCAGTCTCAGACAAAATGGTAAAGCGATGCTGGCGCATGCGTCATCTTCATTGAGTAATGTAAAAGGAAGTGTTCTGTTACTATTTACTACCCGCGAACCACGGTTAATTATGATCACCAACGGCCAGGTTGAAAGTGGTCTGGACGATAAACATCTCGGCCTTCTGATAGAAAATCACACGCTGGCTTATTTAAATGCAGATCTCTGGTATCAGGGAATCAATAATGCATTGGCTGTTCTACAAGCACAGATATTAAAACAACCGACGCCGCCACTGACGTATTATCCGCATCCAGGACAACAGCATGAAAATGCTCCCCCCGGCAGCACCAACACATTAGGTTTTATCGCCTGGGCTGCGACGTTTATCTTATTTTCCTGGATCTTTTGCTACACGACTCGTTTTATTTATGCGTTAAAATTTGCAGTGGCGATGACTATTGCCAATATGGGTTATCAGGCTTTATGTTTGTATATCGATAATAGCTTTGCGATTACCAGAATATCGCCACTCTGGGCAGGGCTAATTGGTGTCTGTACGTTTATTGCCGCATTGTTATTGACGAGTAAACGATAAAAGAGGCCGGAAAAGTGCGCGTGTATTATGCCGGATGGGGCGCGAACGCCTTATCCGGCCCACAAAACCCGCAAATTCAATTAATTGCGTCCCCTTGTAGGCCTGATAAGCGTAGCGCATCAGGCAATGCTTCCTGCTTTATAATCCCTTCAGCAACTTTTCAACAAACTCAGGCACCACCTGGCTTGCCGGGCCGTAATATTTCTCGGCAAATTCATTACCGACCTGACTTGGTTCGAGATTCAGTTCCACGGTGTGCGCGCCATGCAGTTTCGCTTCGTGAACAAACCCAGCCGCCGGATAAACATGCCCGGAAGTACCAATGGCAATGAAAATATCAGCCATCGACAACGCCATATAAATTTCATCCATGCCGAGTGGCATTTCGCCAAACCAAACGACGTGCGGGCGCAAGGGTGCCGGGAACTGGCAACAATGGCATTTATCTTCTGGCGTAACGTCTCCGGTCCAGTCGAGAACCTGACCACTTTGCGAACAACGAACTTTCAGCAATTCCCCATGCATATGAATGACATTGGTATTACCTGCGCGTTCATGCAGGTTGTCTATATTCTGCGTTACCAGCAAAAAGCGATCGCCGAGGGCGTCTTGCAGTTTAGCCAGCGCAAGATGCGCGGCGTTAGGCTGAATTTCTGGCTGCTGCAGCTGTCGACGACGGGCGTTATAAAACGCTTGCACCAGTTCAGGATCGCGATCGAAACCTTCCGGCGTTGCCACATCTTCAACCCGATGTTCTTCCCACAGGCCATCTGCGGCGCGAAAGGTACGAATACCTGATTCCGCAGAAATCCCTGCCCCTGTCAGTACGAGTACTCTTGGTTTTTCCATTGCTTCCGGCACCACTTTATCTCTGAAAAAAATACGCTGACGCAAACGCTCGCGCAGGCGGCGTTTATTTTTACGAAAACGACTTAACCGATGACCCCGACGCGACAGCATAGCAACCTCTGTTGTTTAATCGGTTAGATGTAGGAAGGCCGCACCACGCATTCCTCCCGCATCACCGTGGCGCGCGCGTTCAATGCGCGGAACACGAGCTACAGGTAAGAGATGACGAGGCAGCCTGTCCGCCAGTTGCGTTGTGATTGCCGGGAAATTCGATAAGCCACCACCAATGACGACCAGGTCAGGGTCAACAATGGTCAGGATATTTCCCAGACAAACCGCTAATAAATCCAGATAACGCTCAACGTGCGCCCTTGCCTGCTCATCGCCTTGATCATAAAGCGCAATAATTTCGGGAGCCTGCAACGGTTGATGATAATAGTGTTGATACAGCCACGCAAAACCGCGACCAGACAGATAATTTTCAATGCAGCCATGCTGACCACAGCCGCAGCGGCGTAACGGGAAATCCAACCCCATCATGGTTAACGCATCAACCGGCAGACGCATATGGCCAAACTCGCCGGTAATGTAGCTTTTACCGGTAATCGGTTTGCCGTTGAAAATCAGCCCGCCGCCAACGCCGGTGCCGAGAATCAACCCCATCACCAGTGGATATTGAGTAAATTCATCATCCCAGGCTTCTGAAAGGGCAAAACAGTTGGCATCGTTATCAAGGCGTACATCGCGATCAAGACGTGCGCTCAGGTCGGCACGCAGCGGTTTACCGCTGGCAGCGGGGACATTGGCGGCATACAGCGTACCATCTTCTGTTTCCGGCATTCCCGGAATACCGATGCCGACAGAACCTTTACAGCCAAAACGTTGGTCAGCTTCAGCTACCAGCTCACACACTGCATCTAAAAATGCGTCATAGCTGTCACGCGGTGTCGGCACCCGCTTTTCCCACTGCAACTGCCGACCGCTATCAAACACGCCAAGCGCAATTTTTGTTCCACCAATATCAAACCCGTAATACATTGCCGCTCCTTGTTTTAATGTACTGCCTTTACTGGCCGCTAAGGACTCGCGCAGGGTCAATATTACTGGCGCGCCGCGCCGGATACCAACTTGCCAAAAGACTCAGCAACAATGCTGTGACCAGTACGTAGAAGACGTCCAGCCAGTGCAATTCCGATGGCAGGAAATCAATAAAATAGATATCGCTGGAGAGGAACTGATGACCGATCAACTTTTCAATCCACTCAATAATCGGGGTAAGTTGCAGTGAAACCACCACACCGATAATCACCCCACACAGGCTGCCGAACAGCCCTGCCAGCAATCCATACCAGACAAAGATGGCGCGAATTAAACCATCTTTCGCCCCCAGCGTTCTTAATACTGCGATATCGCCACTCTTGTCTTTCACCGCCATCACTAAGGTGGAGACGATGTTGAAACAGGCCACGCCAATCACCAGTACCATCGCCAGATACATAATGGCGCGGATCATCTGGATATCGCGATACATATAGCCGTAAGTACCAATCCAACTTTTAATATAAACATAGCTGTTGGTCACTTCACCCGCATCGCGTACCAGCTTATTGGCGTTGAAAACATCCGTCATTTTAAGGGCAATACCTGACACGCTGGAACCCATATCAAGATATTGTTGGGCATCCGCCAGCGGGATCATGGCAAAACTGTGATCGAGTTGACCACTCAACTGCAAAATACCGGCAACGTGCAAACGCACACGTTTTGGCTGCATCAGTTTATGCTCGGGATTCGAGTTGGGGATCATAATCGACACCCAATCCCCCTGCTTCACTTTCAGCGCATCCGCCACGCCTTTGCCGATGATAATTTGCTGTTCGCCCGCTTTAAAATTGCGCCACGCATCGCCCTGGACAAACGAGGGTAATGCGCTCAGACGCTGTTCCTGTTGCGGGTTAACGCCCTTCACCTGGATTGCGCGAAGATTCACGCCACTTTCCACCAGCCCGGTGAAATTGATATACGGCGCGGCAGCGGCAATACCCGGCACTTTTTGCACGTGATCCAGTGCTTCCTGCCAGTTAGTCCACGGCTGATCCACCGCCTCGATTTCACCATGCGGCACCACCGCCAGAATACGGTTGTTCAGTTCGCGTTCAAAGCCGTTCATCGCGCTTAAGCCGACGATCAATACCGCCACGCCGAGGGCAATGCCAATGGTAGAAATAACGGAGATCAGCGACACCATGCCGCCGCGCCGCCGTCCGCGACTAAAACGCAGGCCAATTAATAACGATAAAGGCATCGCCATTACTCCGCCCCCATCAGGCTCAGTTCCGCCGTCAGACGACCATCACGCATTTCTAACTGGCGGCTCATACGTTTCGCCAGTTGCAGGTCGTGAGTAACCACCAGGAAGGCGGTGCCCTGCAAGCGATTCAATTCCCCAAGCAACTGGAAGATGCTGTCGGCGTTACGCGCATCGAGGTTACCGGTAGGTTCATCCGCCAGTACCAGGCGCGGGTTATTCACCAGCGCACGGGCAATCGCCACACGCTGGCGTTCGCCGCCAGAAAGTTCAGATGGGCGGTGATTCGCACGATGATCCAGCCCCACCGCTTTTAACATCTCAAGTGCACGGCTGTTGATTTCAGCGGGCTTTTTCTTGCCAATCAGCAGTGGCATAGCCACGTTTTCCAGGGCAGTAAAATCCGGCAGCAGGTGGTGAAACTGATAAATAAAGCCCAGCTTCTGGTTGCGCAGTTCTGCTTTCGCCGCCGAAGACAGTTTGCTCATCGGTTGACCGTTAAAGATCACATCGCCGGAGGTTGGTGTATCCAGCCCGCCCAGCAGGTGCAGCAAGGTACTTTTACCGGAACCAGAGCTACCGACGATCGCCATCATTTCACCTTCGCCCACGCTGAAACTGACATTGTGCAGTACATCGGTTTGCACACTGCCTTCCTGATAGCGTTTGCACAGGTTGTCGCATTGCAACAGGATCTTATTCATAACGTAAAGCCTCAGCGGGTTGTGTGGCGGCAGCGCGCCATGAAGGGTAAAGCGTAGACAGCAGCGCGATAGCCATCGCCACCAGCGCAATAACAATGACCTGTAAAGGTTCGATAGCCACCGGCAGCGCCGCGCCATCAAGCAGGACGCCGATTATCGGCATCAGATTATTTAACTGGCTGGCAAGCAGTGCGCCAAGCGCCGCACCGAGGATCGCACCGATAATCCCGGCGCTGGCCCCTTGCACCATAAAGACCATCATGATTTGTCGCGGAGTTAAGCCTTGCGTTTGCAGGATCGCGACTTCGCCCTGCTTCTCCATTACCATCAGCCCTAGTGAGGTAATAATGTTAAACGCCGCAACGGCGACAATCAGGCTCAGCAGCAAGCCCATCATATTTTTTTCCATGCGTACGGCCTGGAACAGCTCGCCTTTACGGTCACGCCAGTCCTGCCATTTGCTGCCTTCAGGCAGTTTTTGCTGACTTAAAGAGTCAACTTTCAGCGGCTCATCCAGCCACAAACGCCAGCCGGTAATATTGCCTGCCGGATAACGCATCAGACGCGAGGCATCCTCAATATTCACCAGCATTTCATAGCCATCGACTTCACTGTTGGCGGCGAAAGTGCCAATCACATTGAACAGGCGCTGGCTTGGAATACGCCCCATCGGCGTGAACTGGCTGGCAGATGGTACCATCACGCGGATTTGATCACCGCGATTAACGCCTAGCTGTGAGGCAAGTTGTTCGCCGAGGATGACATTATATTTCCCCGGCTCGAGGTCAGTTTGTTTCACATTGACCAGATACGGCGTTAGTGGATCTTTTTGCGCCGGGTCGATACCGAGCATCACCCCGACCGCCACGCTGCGCGCGCTTTGCAGTACCACATCACCGGTAGTAATAGGTGCGACGCGATTAACGCCGTCCAGTTTGACTGCCGTTTCCGGGAGTTGCTGCGGGTTAAGAGAGCCATGCTCAGAAGAGAGAATTGCCTGTGGCATCAGGCCAAGGATGTTGTTTTGCAGCTCGCGCTCAAAGCCGTTCATCACTGACAATACTGTGACCAGCGCCATCACCCCGAGGGTAATGCCGATGGTAGAAAGCCAGGAGACGAAACGACCGAAGCGATCCGCTGCACGCCCACGCATGTAACGCAGGCCAATAAATAGAGCGACAGGTTGGTACATGAAATCCGTCTGGTTGCTGTAGCAAAGACACGAGTATATAAGCGAAAGCAAGATGGGTAAACGTCTGAACTGTAAGTGATCGTCAGGGCTAATCTGAAAAGCCCCCGTAAATCAATCGGCTAAATTGCCATGTTTTATCATCAATCTTGCCGCCTGATCTTAATCTGAAAAATCATCCAATACAGACAGATACCCATTACACCTCGGGTCATAACCCGCAGGATCAACCGCATGTAAATTAAAAAAGAGCGTGTTGTCCTGATGAAACAAAAAGAGCTATGGATTAACCAGATCAAAGGGTTATGTATTTGTCTGGTGGTGATTTATCACTCGGTCATTACCTTTTATCCGCATCTGACCACTTTTCAGCATCCGTTATCGGAAGTCCTGAGCAAATGCTGGATCTATTTCAATCTTTACCTTGCCCCCTTTCGTATGCCGGTTTTTTTCTTTATTTCCGGCTATTTGATTCGCCGCTATATCGACAGCGTACCGTGGGGAAATTGTCTCGATAAACGGATCTGGAACATCTTCTGGGTGCTGGCGCTTTGGGGCGTGGTGCAGTGGCTGGCGTTAAGTGCGCTGAACCAGTGGCTGGCACCTGAGCGCGATTTAAGCAATGCCTCCAATGCCGCTTATGCCGATTCCACCGGTGAGTTCCTGCACGGGATGATCACCGCCAGCACCAGCTTGTGGTATCTGTATGCGTTAATTGTCTATTTCGTGGTATGTAAAATTTTTAGCCGTCTGGCGCTGCCACTATTCGCCTTGTTTGTACTGTTGAGTGTGGCGGTTAATTTCGTTCCCACGCCGTGGTGGGGAATGAACAGTGTGATCCGCAATTTGCCTTATTACAGCCTTGGCGCATGGTTTGGCGCAACAATAATGACCTGTGTTAAAGAGGTGCCGTTGCGCCGCCATCTGCTGATGGCTTCTTTGCTTACCGTTCTGGCGGTCGGTGCCTGGTTGTTTACTATCTCGCTGCTGTTGTCGCTGGTATCGATTGTGGTGATCATGAAGCTGTTTTATCAATACGAGCAACGATTCGGTATGCGCTCCACCAGCCTGCTGAATGTGATTGGCTCCAACACCATTGCTATCTACACCACCCATCGCATTCTGGTTGAAATATTCAGCTTAACTCTGCTTGCGCAAATGAACGCAGCACGCTGGTCGCCGCAAGTCGAACTGACACTCCTGCTGGTTTATCCCTTTGTCAGTTTGTTCATCTGTACTGTTGCGGGCTTGCTGGTAAGAAAACTTTCACAGCGTGCATTCAGCGATCTGTTGTTCTCCCCGCCTTCACTGCCCGCTGCCGTCAGTTACTCCCGCTAAGCCATCGCCCCAGCCGGGGCGATTCAATTTGCTAAACCATGTCGATTACGGATAATGAACAGCATTGCTTATCAGAGATATGCCCCCATATGTTGAGGCATATCCTAACGAGAATCTGACAACCGTTATGCCTGAACAATATCGTTATACGCTGCCCGTCAAAGCGGGTGAGCAGCGTCTGCTGGGCGAGTTAACCGGCGCAGCCTGTGCAACGCTGGTAGCGGAAATTGCCGAACGTCACGCCGGTCCGGTGGTACTCATTGCACCAGATATGCAAAATGCTCTGCGTTTGCATGATGAAATCAGCCAGTTCACCGATCAGATGGTGATGAATCTGGCGGACTGGGAAACTCTTCCCTACGACAGTTTTTCGCCTCATCAGGACATTATCTCCTCGCGCCTTTCCACCCTTTACCAGCTACCGACGATGCAGCGTGGCGTACTGATTGTTCCGGTGAATACGCTTATGCAGCGCGTTTGCCCACACAGTTTTCTCCACGGTCATGCGCTGGTGATGAAAAAAGGTCAGCGCCTGTCACGAGATGCATTACGAACCCAACTGGACAGCGCCGGTTATCGCCATGTTGACCAGGTGATGGAGCACGGCGAATACGCCACGCGCGGCGCGTTGCTGGATCTCTTCCCGATGGGGAGTGAGCTGCCTTATCGTCTTGATTTCTTTGATGATGAAATCGACAGCCTGCGGGTGTTTGACGTCGACAGCCAGCGCACGCTGGAGGAAGTAGAAGCGATCAATCTGCTGCCCGCGCACGAATTTCCGACCGATAAAGCGGCAATTGAACTGTTCCGCAGCCAGTGGCGCGATACCTTCGAAGTGAAGCGCGATCCGGAACATATTTACCAGCAAGTGAGTAAAGGCACATTACCTGCCGGGATCGAGTACTGGCAGCCATTGTTCTTCAGCGAACCACTGCCGCCGCTGTTCAGTTATTTCCCTGCCAATACCTTGCTCGTGAATACTGGCGATCTGGAAACCAGTGCCGAACGTTTCCAGGCTGACACGCTGGCGCGTTTTGAGAATCGCGGCGTCGATCCGATGCGCCCGCTGTTGCCACCACAATCGCTCTGGCTGCGGGTGGACGAGCTCTTCTCAGAGCTGAAAAACTGGCCCCGGGTGCAGCTAAAAACTGAACATTTACCGACAAAAGCCGCGAATGCCAATTTAGGTTTCCAGAAACTGCCAGACCTGGCCGTTCAGGCGCAACAAAAAGCGCCGCTGGATGCGCTGCGTAAGTTCCTCGAGACTTTCGACGGTCCGGTGGTGTTCTCGGTAGAAAGTGAAGGTCGCCGTGAAGCGCTGGGTGAACTGCTCGCACGAATTAAAATTGCTCCGCAACGCATTATGCGTCTTGATGAAGCCAGCGACCGTGGGCGTTATCTGATGATTGGCGCTGCCGAACATGGTTTTGTCGATAAGGTGCGTAATCTGGCGCTGATCTGCGAAAGCGATCTGCTCGGTGAACGTGTTGCCCGCCGTCGTCAGGATTCTCGCCGCACCATCAACCCCGATACACTGATCCGTAACCTTGCGGAGCTGCATATTGGTCAGCCGGTGGTCCATCTGGAGCACGGTGTCGGGCGCTATGCCGGAATGACCACGCTCGAAGCGGGCGGCATTACTGGCGAGTATTTGATGCTCACCTATGCCAACGACGCCAAACTGTATGTTCCGGTGTCGTCACTGCATCTGATTAGCCGTTACGCAGGTGGCGCGGAAGAAAACGCCCCGCTGCATAAACTTGGCGGCGATGCGTGGTCACGCGCGCGGCAGAAAGCGGCGGAAAAAGTGCGTGATGTGGCGGCGGAATTGCTGGATATCTACGCGCAACGCGCCGCCAAAGAGGGCTTCGCGTTTAAACACGATCGTGAGCAGTATCAGTTGTTCTGCGACAGCTTCCCGTTTGAAACCACGCCGGATCAGGCGCAGGCCATTAATGCGGTACTTAGCGACATGTGTCAGCCGCTGGCAATGGATCGTCTGGTGTGCGGCGATGTTGGCTTTGGTAAAACAGAAGTGGCGATGCGCGCCGCTTTCCTGGCAGTAGATAACCACAAGCAGGTGGCGGTGTTGGTGCCTACCACCCTTCTCGCGCAGCAGCATTACGACAACTTCCGCGACCGTTTCGCCAACTGGCCGGTACGTATCGAAATGATCTCCCGTTTCCGCAGCGCCAAAGAGCAGACGCAAATCCTTGCGGAAGTGGCGGAAGGGAAAATCGATATTCTGATCGGTACGCACAAACTGCTGCAAAGTGACGTCAAGTTTAAAGATTTAGGCCTGCTGATTGTCGATGAAGAACACCGCTTCGGGGTGCGTCATAAAGAGCGTATTAAAGCGATGCGCGCGAACGTGGATATTCTGACGCTTACTGCAACGCCGATCCCACGTACGCTGAATATGGCAATGAGCGGAATGCGTGACCTGTCGATTATCGCCACGCCGCCCGCCCGTCGTCTGGCAGTTAAAACCTTTGTCCGTGAGTATGACAGCCTGGTGGTCCGGGAGGCGATCCTGCGTGAAATTTTGCGCGGAGGACAGGTTTATTATCTCTACAATGATGTGGAAAACATTCAGAAAGCCGCCGAACGGCTGGCAGAACTGGTGCCAGAAGCGCGGATCGCCATCGGTCACGGGCAGATGCGCGAGCGCGAACTGGAACGGGTGATGAATGATTTCCATCATCAACGTTTCAACGTGCTGGTTTGTACCACCATTATCGAAACCGGGATCGACATCCCGACAGCCAACACCATTATCATTGAACGTGCGGATCACTTCGGTCTGGCGCAGCTGCACCAGTTACGCGGTCGCGTCGGACGTTCGCATCATCAGGCATATGCATGGTTGCTGACGCCGCATCCAAAAGCGATGACTACCGATGCACAAAAACGTCTTGAAGCGATTGCCTCGCTGGAAGATCTCGGTGCAGGCTTTGCGCTGGCAACGCACGATCTGGAGATTCGCGGCGCGGGTGAACTGCTTGGCGAAGAACAAAGCGGCTCAATGGAAACCATCGGTTTCTCGCTGTATATGGAGTTGCTGGAAAACGCCGTCGATGCACTGAAAGCCGGACGCGAGCCGTCGCTGGAAGATCTCACCAGCCAGCAAACAGAAGTCGAGCTGCGGATGCCGTCGCTATTGCCAGATGATTTCATTCCTGACGTGAATACGCGTTTGTCGTTCTATAAACGTATTGCCAGCGCCAAAACGGAAAACGAACTGGAAGAGATCAAAGTCGAGCTTATCGATCGCTTCGGCCTGCTGCCGGATCCGGCGCGTATCCTGCTGGATGTTGCCCGTCTGCGCCAGCAAGCGCAGAAACTGGGGATCAGGAAGCTGGAAGGTAATGAGAAAGGCGGGGTGATCGAATTTGCCGAGAAGAATCACGTTAATCCGGCCTGGTTGATTGGTTTGCTGCAAAAACAGCCGCAGCATTACCGCCTTGATGGTCCGACGCGCCTGAAATTTATTCAGGATTTGAGTGAGCGGAAAACGCGTATCGAATGGGTACGCCAGTTTATGCGTGAACTGGAAGAGAACGCGATCGCTTAATGGTAAATCGGGGGCGTTTCTGCGCCCCCATCTGCAACATTTACAAATTCTTTGCACTTCCCTGCACTATCCGACACTGTCACCATCCATAATTCAGGCTTATCTGTTTATTACAATAACCTTATATTTATTATGGATTTTTGGTGATGATCAAAACGCGTTTTTCTCGCTGGCTAACGTTTTTTACGTTCGCCGCTGCCGTGGCGCTGGCGCTACCGGCAAAAGCCAACACCTGGCCGCTGCCGCCAGCGGGCAGTCGTCTGGTTGGCGAAAACAAATTTCATGTGGTGGAAAATGACGGTGGTTCTCTGGAAGCCATCGCCAAAAAATATAACGTCGGCTTTCTCGCTCTGTTACAGGCTAACCCCGGCGTTGATCCTTACGTACCGCGCGCGGACAGCGTGTTAACGATCCCGTTGCAAACCCTACTTCCAGACGCGCCGCGCGAAGGCATTGTGATCAACATTGCGGAGCTGCGTCTCTATTACTACCCGCCGGGTAAAAATTCGGTAACCGTGTATCCAATAGGTATTGGTCAGTTAGGTGGTGACACGCTGACACCGACAATGGTGACCACCGTTTCAGACAAACGTGCAAACCCAACCTGGACGCCAACGGCAAACATCCGCGCCCGTTATAAAGCACAGGGAATTGAGTTGCCTGCGGTAGTGCCGGCTGGACCGGATAACCCAATGGGCCATCATGCGATTCGTCTGGCGGCCTATGGCGGCGTTTATTTGCTTCACGGTACGAACGCCGATTTCGGCATTGGCATGCGGGTAAGTTCTGGCTGTATTCGTCTGCGGGATGACGATATCAAAACACTCTTTAGCCAGGTCACCCCAGGCACCAAAGTGAATATCATCAACACTCCGATAAAAGTCTCTGCCGAACCAAACGGTGCGCGTCTGGTTGAAGTACATCAGCCGCTGTCAGAGAAGATTGATGACGATCCGCAGCTGCTGCCAATTACGCTGAATAGCGCAATGCAATCATTTAAAGATGCAGCACAAACTGACGCAGAAGTGATGCAACATGTGATGGATGTCCGTTCCGGGATGCCGGTGGATGTCCGCCGTCATCAAGTGAGCCCACAAACTCTGTAAATCCTGGATAAAAAAAATCCCCGCGACACGGCATGTCGCGGGGAAAAAATCAGCAGTAGCAGGCATTAATGAGGGTTAATGCTTATTTATAAATTACTGCTGTTCCATGGAGGGTATTCGGACCGGTTACAGAAGTAATACGGAAAGATTTTGCGCCCATCTCATCCGCTTTTTGCGCCAGCTGCTCTTCCAGCGATCCCAGATTTGTCCCCGCGTTAGCACTGATTGTACCGACTTTTTGTTGGCCTTCTGGCGTTGACTGAACTTCGACAGCCGCAAAGCTGGCAAATGACATGGAGCTTAAAATCGCCGCAGCGATGAGGGTTTTTACGTTTTTCATAATAGTGGCCTTATGCAGATGAATGACGTCGCAAGCAATTACTTAACGATCGATAACTAAATGATAGATGTGATCTGGATCACATACAAGATATTTTTTATAACAATCATTAATTAATTTAAAAATCATTAAATTTCAGTTAAATAGAAAGCAATTATTTTTATGGGATCTGGACTGGTGAACGGAGGTGATTATTTTTATAATAACCTTTCATTCACAGTCACCAGGTACAACGGCATCATGGCAACTGACTCAACACAATGTGTAAAAAAAAGCCGTGGCCGCCCAAAAGTGTTCGACAGGGATGCCGCGCTTGATAAGGCCATGAAATTGTTCTGGCAACACGGTTATGAAGCGACTTCTCTTGCGGACCTCGTCGAAGCGACCGGAGCCAAAGCGCCCACGCTATACGCGGAATTTACCAACAAAGAGGGGTTATTTCGTGCCGTTCTCGACCGCTATATCGATCGTTTTGCCGCTAAGCATGAAGCACAGCTGTTTTGTGAAGAGAAAAGCGTGGAGTCTGCGCTGGCTGACTATTTTGCTGCCATCGCCAACTGCTTTACCAGCAAAGACACCCCGGCAGGCTGCTTCATGATCAACAACTGCACCACCCTCTCCCCAGATTCAGGAGATATCGCCAATACTTTGAAATCACGCCATGCGATGCAAGAGCGCACTTTGCAGCAGTTTTTATGTCAACGACAAGCGCGCGGGGAAATCCCGACCCACTGTGACGTGACACATCTGGCAGAATTCCTTAATTGTATTATTCAGGGGATGTCGATCAGCGCACGCGAAGGTGCATCGCTGGAAAAACTAATGCAGATTGCCGGAACGACTTTGCGTTTATGGCCCGAACTGGTGAAATAAGTCGCAAAAAAAGCCCCTCAGCCTGAGCGAATGAGGGGCCAAATTGCAGAGTACAGCCTTGTTATACTTTGTTATTCAAAATCAGTTGCCCATTACTATCTAGCGGGATCTGCGTACCCGGATCGCGGTCCATGCGGATTTTGCCCTGCTGATCGCCAATCTTATAGGTCACATCATAACCGAGCATTTTTTCTGACTTGTCATACACCGTTTTACAACGCTGTTGCGTAGTCGTGTAAGTATCGCTTTCCTGGAGAGAGCCCTGGATCTGGTTACCGGCATATCCACCACCCAGCGCCCCCACAACAGTGGCGACATCTTTACCACGACCACCACCAAACTGATGCCCTATCACGCCGCCAGCAACAGCGCCGAGCACCGACCCGGTAATGCGATTTTCATCCTGCACCGGTCGACGATGGGTCACTGTGACGTTGCGACACTCCTGACGCGGTGTTTTAACCGTTTCCTTGATTGGGGTTGCAGAAACAACCTGAGCGTATTGCGGGCCCCGTTCAAACACGTTCAGACTGGCCACTGCCGCTACGCCCAGCGCAGCTGCGACACCAATCCCGATACCCGCCAACATTGATTTATTCACGGGAACACCTCCTTCTTTGCAGTTATGCCAATCATGCAAGCGAAGGAGAAAAGCAGCTATCAGACAGAAGATGAAAAGCGCGGGAATGGCTGGAAATACTTAAGGATTCGGAGGAGTCTGAAGGAATGCCTGATGCGACGCTTAACGCGTCTTATCAGGCCTACCGCTCGTACCATTTGTCCAGGGCGGATGAGGCGTTTATGCCACATCCGCCAGTGTACGTCGATTAATGCAACTTCAAACGCGGACGGATAACGCGGTTAATACTCCCCACCAGCATCATTAATCCGGTTTTAAAGTAACCATGCAGCGCAATCTGATGCATTCGGTATAGCGAGATATATACAAAGCGCGCAATTCGTCCTTCAATCATCATTGAGCCGCGCGTCAGGTTACCCATCAGGCTACCGACGGTGGAGAAGTTCGACAGCGATACCAGCGAACCATGATCTTTATACTGATAATTTTTCAGCGGCTTACCGTTCATCTGCGCCAGTATGTTGTTCATTGCGCAAGTCGCCATCTGGTGTGCAGCCTGAGCACGCGGCGGAACAAAGCCCCCTTCCGGACGCGGGCATGACGCGCAGTCGCCAATAGCGTAAATGTCTGGATCGCGGGTGGTTTGCAGCGTCGGTTCCACCACCAGCTGGTTGATACGGTTAGTTTCAAGACCACCGATATCTTTCAGGAAGTCTGGCGCTTTGATCCCGGCTGCCCACACCATCAGATCAGCCTCAATATATTCGCCATCTTTAGTGTGCAGGCCGCCTTCATCAGCACTGGTGACCATGGTTTGCGTCAGCACGCGAACGCCAAGTTTCGTTAGCTCGTTGTGGGCCGCAGCAGAGATACGTGGCGGTAATGCAGGCAAAATACGTTCTCCCGCTTCTACCAGCGTTACGTTCAGGGCTTCGTTGGTCAGGCCTTTGTAACCGTAGCTGTGCAGTTGCTTGACCGCGTTGTGCAATTCAGCGGAGAGTTCTACACCCGTCGCGCCGCCGCCGACAATCGCAATGTTCACTTTGCCATTTGCGCCCAGGTTGGCGGAGTATTTCAGGAAGAGATTCAGCATCTCCTGGTGAAAGCGACGCGCCTGGTGCGGGTTATCGAGGAAAATGCAGTTCTCTTTGACACCTGGCGTATTGAAATCGTTAGAGGTGCTACCCAGCGCCATTACCAGGGTGTCATAGGCGATTTTACGTTCCGGAACCAGCAGTTCACCTTTCTCATCGCGCAGTTCTGCAATAGTGATTGTTTTCGCTTCACGATCAATATCAATGACGGAACCCAGCTGGAACTGGAAACCATGATTGCGCGCATGGGCCAGATAGCTCAACGCATCGACGCCTTCATCAAGCGAGCCAGTCGCCACTTCGTGCAGCAGCGGTTTCCACAGGTGGCTGTGGTTACGATCGACCAGCGTAATTTTGGCTTTTTTCTTACGTCCCAGCTTATGCCCCAGCTGTGTTGCCATTTCCAGCCCACCAGCACCGCCGCCGACAATCACAATCTTTTTCAATGGCGTAGTCAACGTGACCCCCTTAAATTTATTAACCAATTGTTAATTAATGGTTATTAACATAGCTCTTAATTAACAACAGGTTACAGCAATGAAAATGTTCTTCGCTATTGAGAATAACATGAATGGTGCATTGGTCATACCAAAATTGATGTTAATCAAGTTTTGTTGCTGAAAAGATAGGCGACTTTACCGGGTGAGATCAAAAAATAGAGTTTATTGTTTATTATTTGAGCAAATTCGGAGGAGTAATATAGGGTGAAGCGTATATCGAGGGCGTTTGGTCGTCCTGATAAGATGCGCAGCATCGCATCAGGCATTGATGCTCGACTGTCGGATGCGGCGTGGACGCCTTATCCGACTTACAGAATTCGGAGCGCATCAGGTACCGGTAAGGTTACCTGATGCGACGAGGGCATTTACCCGAGGGTTTTGAACGCTTTAATGCGCTGTAAATGCGGGGAGATATTCTTGAATTTGTGCGTCTGCTCTTCGTCCCAGACAATCTCGTAATAATGATGCAACTCTTCAGATGTCCGCTGGCTGTTAAGTGCTTCATCATTACGCGACAAAATAACCAGACAACGATCGCGATTCTTCTCACGGAAGTTGGTCACACACTTAGTGGCAATATCGGCATACTCTTCCGGGCGATCAATCTTGCCTTCCATGTTCTCATAAGGGAACAAATTAGGGTTGAAGATCACCTGGCGGATGTCGCAAAGAAAACCAATCCGTTCCGCCCAGTATCCGCCCAGGCCAACGCCGCAAATTAGCGGACGCTCGTCAACGTTCAGTTGCAACATTTTGTCCACTTCTTTGAGCAGATGCTGCATATCATGTTTCGGATGCCGCGTACTGTAGCTTATCAAGCGTACATCCGGGTCAATAAACTGCAATTGTAAGACTTTCTCGTGGTTACCCGGACTGTTAGAGTCAAAACCGTGTAAATAGATAATCATCGCTTCCTCACATAAGCCAGGGTTAGTGACCTGCTTTCTCTTCCTGCCAGCGTTCGTGTAACTGATTCAGACGGGTGCTGATCGCTTTCCAGCGAGCCGAGTCCATCAGTTCCTGTCGCGAAAATGAACCTTTATGATACAAACGTGTAACACGTTCTGCCTTGATCGGTGACAGATTATCTAACACGCTGACGGCCCCTTTACGATTATTGCAGACCAGGATCATATCGCAACCCGCATCCAGTGATGCCTGCCCGCGTTCGGCATAACTGCCCATAATCGCGGCACCTTCCATCGATAAATCGTCAGAGAAAATCACGCCGTCAAAACCCAGTTCCTGACGCAAAACGGTTTTCAGCCAGTAGGGAGAACCGCTCGCCGGACGCGGATCAACATCACTGTAGATCACATGCGCAGGCATAATGGCGTCGAGTTTATTTTCGCGGATTAAGGAACTGAAGACCGACATATCTTTAGCGCGAATCTCCGCTTGTGGACGTGGATCGCACGGTGTTTCTTTGTGTGAGTCTGCCGTTACTGCACCGTGTCCTGGGAAGTGTTTCCCGGTCGTTTTCATTCCGGCTTCATGCATACCATCAATAAACCGGCTGGCAATTGCCAGGGCTTTTTGTGGATCGGCATGATAAGAACGCTCGCCAATCGCCGCGCTGATATGCCCGACATCCAGCACTGGCGCAAAGCTGATATCAATATCCATAGCGATCATTTCGCTGGCCATCAGCCAACCCGCCTCTTGCGCCAGTTTGCCGCCCTCTTCCATTCCTGACAGCGCAGCGAATGATTGCGCCGCTGGCAAGCGGGTAAAACCTTCACGAAAACGCTGCACGCGTCCACCTTCCTGATCTACCGCCACCACCAGATGATTGCGCGAAGCTGCGCGGATCTGGCGCACCAGTTCACGTAACTGGGCAGGATCATGATAGTTACGCGTAAAGAGAATCAGCCCTCCCACCAGCGGATGCGCAAGTATTTCACGCTCTTCCGCGTCCAGTTCGTAACCTTTGACATCCAACATTACTGGACCCACACTGCTCTCCTTATTGTTTTATTAATAGCTGCCGCCAGGTGTCATCGGCCAGCCTGATAAATTGTTGACCGCCGGTTTGTCGCCAGCGGTACTCAAACCACCCTGCTTTGAGCATCAGCAGCCAGGGAAACCATCGCCTGACCTGACGCCATAATTGCGCCGGATAAATCTTCGCGCGAGTGGCATAGTCATTGACCAATTGCCGGTGCTGTTCAGTATTTTCCACCCACACCGCCGCCAGTTCCAGCGCGATATCACCATCTCCGGCATACTCCCAGTCGATGAGTTTTAACCCTGACGCGCTATGCACTAAATTTCCGGCGTGGACATCCATATGCAATGGACTTAAGCGTAAAGGCCGTGGTTCCCGCACTTTGCGCAGACGTTTTAACATTCGCAGCCAACCCACTGTCCGCCGCGCCGGATCGCTTTGCTGCCAGTACAGTTCCAGTAACGGCAACAGCGTTATTCGCCAGCCAAAACGTGGTTGTTGATGTAGATAATACAGCAAGCCTGCCAGTTCGTTGGTATCCGGCAAATACGTTTTTACCGCGCCGGGCAGATAGTCGACTACCATCCAGTCACGGAGATATAAATGCGGCTTCGGTGCAATGCTTGCGGGTAGTTGTGATAAAGCCCGATACTGGCGCAAGAACGCGGACTGCGGCGCATCAGGATCGTGCGGCTGACGCACAACAAAACGCTGGCCCTGATGTTCAATGAGAAAACTCCCGCCACTAAGCCCACTATTAAACGTCGTGACGGGATGAAACTGCGGGAAAAAGCGCGACAGCAATTCGTCGCGCATGATGGGATTATTGCTGCGAAACGGCACCTTTACCTGACCAGATAATTTCGCCCGTCTGCACCAGCATCAGCTGCATTTGTAGGGTCGGAGCGTTAACGTTGCCAGAGGCGCTGGAGTACAGCACGTAATGAGCGCCGACATTGCGGGCAATGCCTATGGCTTTACTACGGGTACCTAAACTGTCCTGCGGCGACAAACCTAACTGTTGCTTAGCCATCGACAGCTGCTGGGCGGAAACCAGGGTAAATTTCCCGTTATTAGCCAGCGCATTTCGCAGCGTTTCGGTCGCTTCTGCGGCATTCAGCGAACCGTTAGTACGGTTGTTAACGCTATCAACCAGCAGGACGCTACCCGCAGTCACCCCGTCAGCCCCAAGCATCTTACTGACCATCGGCTGCATTGCGCCATTCCAGTCATAATGGCGAATATGCGGCGCAGGCGGTGCCGTTTGATCTTCGTGCTCAATTGGGCCTGGCTGCTGCGGGATCGTCGGCACCGAGGGCACTGTGGGGACAGGCTGTTGTGGCTCGGCTGGTTGTTCCGGCGCTGGTTTCACTTCTTCTACCGGTGCAGGTTCACGTTGCCCCACACACCCGGCGAGAAACATCGCCAGCGCGGTAATCAAGGCGTAGCGACTCATTTTTGTCATCAAGATTCACCCCTTACAAATATAGATAAAGTCTGACTTTGTGCGCCCCCAGAAAATTGGCGCTGCCGTACAGCGTTACCGCCGAATGTGCGGGAATGCTAACGCTGCGTGGCCTTTCCAGAGGATGCATCTCCAGCCCTCTGGCGTCATACCAGTAAAAACGATAATGAACGGTAACGGGTTCTTGCCTTTCGTTATAAAGCGTTGAGGATGCTGAAGGTTGAATATCAGACGTCGAAAGGACGGGCTTTTCTGCACTGATGCCCGCAGCCAATAAAGATGACTCCATCACCAGCGATTGCTCATCATTCACCGGAATTTCCGGATGTGAACGACAGCCCACCAGCAGTAACAACGCCAGAGACACCAGCTCAAAGCATCCTTTTCTCATCGTTACAGACCTTTATGCGCCAGCATTGGTCCCAGCGGACGGCCACCCAACAAGTGCATATGGATGTGGTAAACCTCTTGTCCGCCATGGCGGTTGGTATTCATGATCAGACGATAGCCATCTTCGGCAATACCTTCTTGCTCAGCAATTTTTGCCGCTACGGTGATCATGCGTCCCAGCGCCTGCTCATGCTCAGCTGAGACGTCGTTCACAGTCGGAATGAGGATATTCGGAATGATCAGAATATGCGTTGGCGCTTGCGGCGAAATATCGCGAAACGCCGTTACCAGATCATCCTGGTAGACGATATCGGAGGGGATCTCACGACGAATAATTTTGCTGAATATAGTTTCTTCTGCCACGACATTTTCCTTTTTCAAATAGCCATGCGTTGCGCCATGCTACGCCGCGCCACACTGCGAGTATAGAGTATGGTCGAGTTAAACCTGCTCTTTCAACCTTAACTCACGATTTCTTAAGCAAAAAATCGTTTTGCTGCCGTATATATCGCCATTATTCCCATTTCTGCCTGCGAATGCGCTGAAAAGACATTCTCTGTTTGGTTTACACGACAAATATGAATGCGTATATTTCTCATTTGCATTTACAAACAAAATTATTCGCACACTAAATATAACCGCTCATCACCCTCCTCCGGCATGAGCCTGACGACAACATAAACCAAGAGATTTCAAATGCTTTCAACACAATTTAACAGGGATAATCAATATCAAGCCAGCACCAAACCATCACTACTTGCCGGTTGCATAGCATTGGCACTATTACCTTCTGCCGCTTTTGCCGCTCCAGCCACTGAAGAAACGGTGATTGTTGAGGGTTCAGCCACAGCTCCAGATGATGGCGAAAATGATTACAGCGTAACGTCTACCTCTGCGGGTACCAAAATGCAGATGACTCAACGTGATATTCCTCAGTCGGTCACTATTGTTAGCCAGCAGCGGATGGAAGATCAGCAGTTACAAACGCTGGGCGAAGTGATGGAAAACACGCTGGGGATCAGCAAAAGTCAGGCGGATTCCGATCGTGCTCTTTATTATTCCCGCGGATTCCAGATCGATAACTATATGGTTGATGGTATCCCCACCTATTTTGAATCGCGCTGGAATCTGGGCGACGCACTTTCTGATATGGCACTCTTTGAACGCGTAGAAGTAGTGCGTGGCGCGACAGGACTCATGACCGGGACGGGTAATCCATCTGCGGCAATTAATATGGTTCGAAAACACGCGACCAGTCGTGAATTTAAAGGCGATGTCTCGGCGGAATACGGTAGCTGGAACAAAGAACGGTATGTGGCGGATTTACAAAGCCCACTCACCGAAGACGGTAAAATCCGCGCGCGAATTGTCGGCGGCTACCAGAATAACGACTCATGGCTGGACCGCTACAACAGTGAAAAGACCTTCTTCTCGGGCATTGTCGATGCTGATTTAGGCGATCTTACGACGCTTTCAGCCGGTTACGAATATCAGCGCATTGATGTTAATAGCCCTACCTGGGGCGGTTTACCGCGCTGGAATACTGATGGCAGCAGCAACAGTTACGATCGTGCACGCAGTACCGCACCTGACTGGGCGTACAACGATAAAGAGATCAACAAGGTCTTTATGACCCTGAAGCAGCGGTTTGCTGATACCTGGCAAGCGACACTGAATGCCACCCACTCTGAAGTCGAATTTGACAGCAAAATGATGTATGTCGATGCCTATGTAAACAAAGCGGATGGTATGCTGGTTGGGCCATACAGTAATTATGGACCTGGCTTTGATTATGTCGGCGGCACCGGTTGGAACAGTGGCAAACGTAAAGTTGATGCGCTGGATTTGTTCGCTGACGGTATTTATGAATTGTTTGGTCGTCAGCACAATCTAATGTTTGGTGGCAGTTACAGCAAACAAAACAATCGTTACTTCAGTTCATGGGCCAACATCTTCCCGGATGAAATTGGCAGTTTCTACAACTTTAATGGCAATTTCCCACAAACCGACTGGTCACCACAGAGCCTGGCGCAGGACGATACCACACATATGAAATCGTTATATGCTGCCACTCGAGTCACCCTTGCCGATCCGCTGCATCTGATCCTCGGCGCACGTTATACCAACTGGCGGGTTGATACGCTGACTTACAGCATGGAGAAAAACCACACCACGCCTTACGCTGGTCTGGTGTTTGACATCAATGACAACTGGTCGACCTACGCCAGCTATACCTCTATTTTCCAGCCGCAAAATGATCGTGACAGTTCAGGCAAATATCTGGCTCCAATCACCGGTAACAACTACGAGCTGGGTCTGAAATCGGACTGGATGAATAGCCGTCTGACCACCACGTTAGCCATCTTCCGTATTGAGCAGGATAATGTCGCTCAGTCCACCGGTACACCTATCCCCGGCAGCAACGGCGAAACCGCCTATAAAGCGGTGGATGGGACAGTCAGTAAAGGGGTGGAATTTGAACTCAACGGCGCAATTACCGACAACTGGCAGCTGACATTTGGCGCAACGCGCTATATTGCAGAGGATAACGAAGGAAACGCCGTTAATCCTAATCTGCCACGCACCACGGTTAAAATGTTCACCAGCTATCGGTTGCCTGTCATGCCAGAGTTGACAGTCGGCGGTGGTGTTAACTGGCAAAATCGCGTGTATACCGACACCGTGACACCGTATGGCACCTTCCGCGCCGAGCAAGGTAGCTACGCGCTGGTGGATCTCTTCACCCGCTACCAGGTGACGAAAAACTTCTCGTTACAGGGGAACGTCAATAACCTGTTCGACAAAACCTACGATACCAACGTGGAAGGTTCTATCGTCTACGGCACACCGCGTAATTTCAGCATTACCGGCACGTATCAATTCTGAATAACACCTGTAAAAAAGGCAGCCATCTGGCTGCCTTAGTCTCCCCAACGTCTTACGGATTAGTGGTTACGGATGTACTCATCCATCTCGGTTTTCAGGTTATCGGATTTAGTACCGAAAATCGCCTGAACACCAGAACCAGCAACCACTACGCCCGCTGCGCCCAGTTTCTTCAGGCCAGCCTGATCCACTTTAGACACATCAGCAACGCTGACGCGCAGACGGGTAATACATGCGTCGAGGTTAGTAATGTTTTCTTTACCACCAAATGCAGCAACCAGAGCCGGTGCCATTTCGCTGGTACCTGTCGCTTTTGCATCTTCAGTCGCGTCTTCACGACCCGGCGTTTTCAGATCCAGTGCTTTAATCAGCACGCGGAAGATGGTGTAGTAAACAATCGCATAACCGATACCGACGATCGGGAACAGCCACAGTTTGCTGCTGTTACCAGACAGAACGATGAAGTCGATCAGACCGTGCGAGAACGACGTACCGTCACGCATCCCCAGAAGAATACAGATTGGGAATGCCAGGCCTGCCAGAATCGCGTGGATGATGTACAGGATCGGCGCAACGAACATGAAGGAGAACTCGATCGGCTCGGTGATACCGGTCAGGAACGAGGTCAGCGCCGCGGAGATCATAATACCGCCCACTTTCGCGCGGTTTTCTGGTTTAGCAGAGTGCCAGATAGCAATTGCGGCAGCTGGCAGACCGTACATTTTGAACAGGAAGCCACCAGACAGTTTACCCGCAGTCGGGTCACCCGCCATATAACGCGGAATGTCGCCGTGGAAAACCTGACCTGCTGCGTTGGTGTATTCACCAATCTGCATCTGGAAAGGTACGTTCCAGATGTGGTGCAGACCAAACGGTACCAGGCAACGTTCGATGAAACCGTAAATGCCAAACGCAACTACCGGGTTCTGGTAAGCAGCCCACTGAGAGAAGGTCTGGATTGCAGAACCAATCGGCGGCCAAATGAAGGACAGCACAACGCCAGTAAAGATGGCAGCCAGGCCAGAAATGATCGGCACAAAGCGTTTACCGGCAAAGAAGCCAAGATACTCAGGCAGCTTAATACGGTAGAAACGGTTAAACATGTACGCTGCGATCGCACCGGAGATAATCCCTCCGAGTACGCCAGTATCCGCCAGGTGTTTAGAGGCGATTTCTTCAGCAGGTAAATGCAGTACCAGTGGCGCAACCACGGCCATGGTTTTAACCATGATGCCATAGGCAACAACTGCGGCCAGCGCGGATACGCCATCGTTATTGGTAAAGCCGAGGGCGACACCGATCGCAAAAATCAGTGGCATGTTTGCAAAGACGGAACCGCCTGCTTCTGCCATAACATGCGATACAACGGCGGGCAGCCAGCTGAAATTCGCGGAACCGACGCCCAGCAGGATACCTGCGATAGGCAGTACGGATACCGGCAGCATCAGCGATTTACCGACCTTTTGCAGGTTAGCAAATGCATTCTTAAACATAATTGAGAGTGCTCCTGAGTATGGGTGCTTTTTTTACGTTCTCACGCGTGGCAAGGGGGGAGAGCCTCGCCGTGTACAGGGCATCTAAGCGCCCTTTATTTATTACACAGAGTAAAATAATTCAGTGCCAATTTGTTTGACGGCTATCACGTTTCAACTTCAGATCATTGGAGAAGTTGCACATTTTGACAAAACATATGTCACAATATTTCAAACGTGGTTATTCACCGCCCAATTTTCGGCGGTGAACTTTACTCGTTTTAGCCATTAATTACGAGCTTTAAAAAAACTCATTCAACGGATGGATTGAAGGCGGGAAGCGTCGATGTGAAACAGACGGGCGAAGTTATCGGTGGTTACCTGCGCCAGTTCTTCAACGGCAACACCTTTCAACACAGCCATGTATTCTGCAACGTCACGAACCATCGCAGGTTGATTCTCTTTTCCTCGATGCGGTACCGGCGCAAGGTAAGGTGAGTCAGTTTCCACCAGTAATCGATCCAGGGGGACATAACGCGCAGCATCGCGCAGTTGCTCCGCATTACGGAAGGTCACAATGCCGGAAAAGGAGATGTAAAATCCGAGATCCAGTAATTTACCCGCCGTTTCTCTGTCCTCTGTAAAACAGTGTAGTACGCCACCGCAATCCGTCACTTTTTCTTCGCGCAGAATTGCCAGCGTATCGGCACGGGCGTCACGGGTATGGACGATAACCGGCTTGTTCAGTTCACGACCAATCTGGATATGATGGATGAAGGACTCTTGCTGACGTACTTTAGTTTCCGGTGTGTAATAATAATCCAGCCCGGTTTCACCCAGCGCTACAACACCCTCTTCTGCCGCCAGACGGCGTAAATCTTCTACATCGTAGGGATCATTCTGGTTGAGTGGATGCACGCCACAAGAAAATACGACGTTGTCACGTTCGCCTACCAGATCCCGCATATGTAAATAACCCGGTAATGTTGTGGCGACTGCCAGACAAAATTTCACATCGCGTGCGGCGGCTTTCGCCAGAACGTCATCCACGTCCTTATGCAAAGATTCATAATCCAGACCATCGAGATGGCAGTGTGAGTCGACTAAAAACATGATGTCTCTCTTAAAGATGAGGAACCGGTAGCACAACGCCCGGTTGCAGGTAATGCTCAATACGCAGTAAAAGATCGGTGATGAGAAGCTCGCGGTTGATGCCTGTAACAGACATTAACTGTTCACGAATGTGGCAAACATCCCCCAGTATAGCCTGCAGGCGCGAGGGAGAAAGATGGTTTGCCAGTTCGGCGACCAGGCCCGGCACATCAACATTGGTCACCTGCGCAGCACCATGATGGCGTTTTAGCGCATCCATCAGCAACGTTGCCAGCCAGTGTAAACGCGCCGGAGCTTGTTCATGATTAAGGGCCGCTAGCAGCGAATACCAGTCGCCCGATGGCACGCTATATGCCAACGCCTGACACAATGTTTCACGAGCCTGCCAGTTATCTCCCTGAAACAACGCCAGTGCCGCGCCAGGCGAACCGGCGCTTAAGCGCAATGCGGCAAGTAATGCATCCTGTGACATTGTCACTTCGCGTGAAAGCCAGGTCACGGCGTACTGTTCCGGCGGCGGCGCAAGGTAATGTAACCGACAACGACTACGTAATGTTGCCAGTAAACGTTCAGGCTCGCGGGTAGCCAGGAAAAACCAGGTTTCTGCTGGTGGCTCTTCAAGCGTTTTCAGCAATGCGTTAGCCGCGGCGTCGGTCAGTAAGGCAGCATCGGTTACCCAGACAACTTTCGCACCACCTAGGCGTGCGTGCTCATTCAGCTTTTCGGTGACCTCACGTACCGCATCAATGCCCAGCATATTTTTCCCTTTTTCGGGAGCCAGGGTGTAGTAATCGGGATGCGTGCCAGCCTGCATCAACTGACATCCACGACAGTGACCGCAACTTTTGTGGCCCTGCGGTTGTTGGCAGAGTAAATAACGGCTCAGGGCGTAGATTAAAGCATCATCGCCCATGCCCGGTAACGCCTGAATGAGTAGCGCATGGTGACCTCTTCCGGCCTGATAGCTGGCTACCAGTTTTTCGAAATCAGGTCGTAACCATGGATACCATCTCATGCGTCCAACTCCTTAACCCAGTGGGTCACGGTAGTGCGGATTGCATCCATCACGGCCTCCAGCGGCTGGGTGGCATCAATGGTATGAATACTTTTATCTTGTGCAGCCAGTTCCAGATAGCGGGCGCGGGTGCGATTAAAGAAATCGAAAGACTCTTGCTCAATACGATCCAGCTCGCCGCGCGCACGCGCGCGTTTTAAGCCAACTTCCGGGGTAACATCGAGATAGAGCGTTAAGTCGGGGCGAAAATCCCCGAGAACAGCATCACGCAGTGTTGCCAGCATATGTTGGTCAATACCACGTCCTCCGCCCTGATACGCCTGAGTGGAGAGATCGTGGCGATCGCCAATCACCCAGGTGCCGTTAGCCAGAGCTGGTTTGATGACCGTTTCTACCAGTTGAACGCGCGCGGCATAAAACATCAGAACTTCGGCTTTATCGGTAATGACTTCATCGCCTACCGATTTGATATCCAGTACCAGGCTTCTTAACTTTTCGGCAAGTTGCGTACCGCCAGGTTCCCGAGTGAAAACCATGTCGCGGATACCCAGTTGCTCAAGCGTCTCAACCACCACATTACGCGCGGTAGTTTTGCCTGCGCCTTCCAGCCCCTCAATGACGATATACTTACTGCGCATTTTTTTCCTTAAGCACTTTCAGATAATCCTGCACAGACTTGTTATGGCTGGCAAGATTGGTATTAAACGTGTGACCACCTTTACCATCGGCCACAAAATAGAGATACGGCGTTTTTGCCGGATGCGCAGCAGCCTTCAGCGAATCCGCCCCCGGCGTAGCTATCGCACCCGGCGGCAAACCGGTAATGGTATAGGTGTTATACGCTGTCGGCGTTTCCAGGTCTGCACGAGAAAGTTTGCCATTATAACGCTCTCCCATCCCGTAAATCACGGTTGGGTCGGTCTGCAGGCGCATACCAATGCGTAAACGGTTGATAAATACCGAGGCAACCTGATCGCGTTCACTGGCAACGGCGGTTTCTTTTTCGATAATTGATGCCATCGTCACCAGCTGATTTTTATCTTTATAAGGCAGACCGTCCGCACGCCCTTCCCAGGCGCTATCGACCGCTTTCACCATTTTCTTGTGCGCTCGCTTGAGTAACGCGACATCGGTGGTATTGGCGGTATACATCCAGGTGTCTGGCCAGAACCAACCTTCAATCCACTCCGGGTTTTCCAGTTCAAGTGCCTGCGCTACGGTGGCGTACTTATCGTCACTCAGCGTGTGCTTGATATACGGAGCCTCACGCAATTGCTTGAGGTAGTCGCTCAGACGCATCCCTTCTACCAGTCGCAGCGGGAACTGTGCTTCTTTACCGCTTTCCAACAATTTCAGCATCTCGCGCACGGTCATCTGCGGTGTAAAGCGGTAAGTCCCGGCTTTAAAGTGAGAAAGATCCGGTTCGATACGCAGCAGCCATTGAAAAACCCGTGGGCGATTGATGATCTTATCAGCATAAAGCTGTTCACCGAGCGCCAGACGTCCGGTCCCTGGCTTCAGGGTAAATATCGTCTCTTCTTTGATAAGCAATTTGCTGTCGGCAAGATGGCGAACCTTCCAGACGCCCACACCAGCGGCGATACCCAGTACCACCAGCAATAACAAGATAATCAATAACACTTTTTTCATGACTAATTCGGGCGCTCACAAAGTGGGGCTAAATATTCATATAACGTTGCTGACGAAAAGGAGACATCGCCACAGGCACGTACGGGCATCACTGGCATTAACGCATTACAAATAACCATCTCATCTGCCTGCAACGCCTCTTCCAGAGAGGCTTGCACTTCGACAAGCTGATAAGAGGATTGTGCCAGCAAACGGATACAGAATTGTCGCATAATGCCGTTAACACCTGCCTGATCCAGTCGCGGCGTATAAACTACATTGCCCTTCCGCCAGAACAAATTAGCCGCACAGCATTCCGTAACCCACCCTTCGCTGTCAAGGACCAGCGCCTCATCAGCGTTTGTCTGCTCAAGATGAGAGCGGATCAATACTTGCTCAAGCCGATTAAGATGTTTAATACCTGCAAGATGAGGATTGCGCCCCAGCCGCACCGGGCTTAGCGCCAACGTCATCCCTTCGTTACGCAAACGGTCGTAATGTGCAGGATAAACCGTAACGGAGAGAATCCGCGTTGCCGGTCCACTGTTCAATGTGCTGTACCCTCGCCCGCCACTACCGCGACTGATCACGACTTTCAGCACACCATTTTGCTGTTCTGCTGCCAGCGTTTTCATCTCTTGTTCAAGCTGAGGCCAGAAGTCACAGAAAATCATCAACCGCTGACAAGCATCCTGTAGTCGCTGGATATGCGCCGATAACAAACTGACTTTACCGTCGATAACTCTGGCGGTGGTAAAACAACCATCACCAAACTGCGTTGCCCGATCGCTTACTGCCAGCGATTCCTGCTTATAACCGTTAATTAAGAACATACCGGCTCCTTATCAGAGAATTGTTAGTGTGGCAGCATGTTCACTACGGAACAAGTCGGAATAAAAGCTAAGAAAAAAGGCCCGCAAGCGGACCTTTTATATGGGTGGAAAATGACAACTTAGATCTTTTTAAAGATCAAAGAACCATTAGTGCCACCGAAGCCGAAGGAGTTACACAGCGTGTATTCCATTCCGCTGACCTGACGTGCTTCATGCGGTACGAAATCCAGATCGCAACCTTCATCCGGGTTATCCAGGTTGATGGTTGGCGGAACAGCCTGATCGCGCAGCGCCAGGATGGAGTAGATAGATTCTACTGCACCCGCCGCACCTAACAGGTGACCGGTCATAGATTTCGTGGAGCTTACCAACACACGGCTTGCAGCTTCACCGAAGATGGTTTTCACCGCCTGCGCTTCAGCTTTATCGCCAGCCGGCGTAGAAGTACCGTGCGCGTTAACGTAGCCAATCTGACTCGCTTCAATGCCTGCATCACGCAGAGCATTTGCCATTGCCAGAGCTGCGCCTGCGCCATTTTCTGGCGGTGACGTCATATGATAAGCATCGCTGCTCATACCAAAGCCGACGAGTTCAGCGTAAATTTTCGCACCGCGTTTTTTCGCGTGTTCGTACTCTTCAAGTACCAGCATACCGGCACCATCGCCCAGTACGAAGCCATCACGCTCTTTATCCCACGGGCGGCTCGCCGCTTGCGGGTTATCATTGCGGGTAGATAATGCACGTGCCGCGCCAAAACCACCAACGCCCAGCGGCGTACTGGCTTTCTCTGCGCCACCTGCAACCATCACGTCAGCATCGCCATACGCGATAATACGCGCAGCATGACCAATGTTGTGCACGCCGGAAGTACAGGCGGTCGCGATAGAGATGCTTGGGCCACGCAGGCCATACATGATAGTCAGATGACCTGCCACCATGTTCACAATCGTTGACGGAACGAAGAATGGGCTGATCTTACGTGGACCACCGTTCATCAGAGATGTGTGGTTTTCTTCGATCAGTCCGAGGCCGCCAATCCCGGAGCCAATTGCGGCACCAATGCGGGTTGCGTTCTCTTCCGTTATTTCAAGGCCAGAATCCTGCATGGCCTGAACGCCAGCGACAATTCCATATTGAATGAAGGCATCCATCTTGCGCTGTTCTTTGCGCGAGATAATGTCCTCACAGTTAAAATCCTTTACTAAGCCAGCAAATTTCGTTGCATAGGCGCTAGTATCGAAATGGTCGATTAGGCTGATGCCACTCTGACCGGCAAGCAGAGCTTTCCAGGTAGACTCTACGGTATTGCCGACAGGAGACAACATGCCCAGTCCGGTCACAACTACACGACGCTTAGACACGTTTGTCCTCCAGGGAGGGAAAAAATGATTCTAGTGGGACAAAAAGATAAAACTCAGGCGGTCGAACGACCGCCTGGAGATGTTCACTTACGCCTGGTGGCCGTTGATGTAATCAATGGCAGCCTGAACGGTGGTGATTTTCTCAGCTTCTTCGTCCGGAATCTCAGTATCAAACTCTTCTTCCAGAGCCATTACCAGCTCAACGGTGTCAAGAGAATCCGCGCCCAGGTCTTCAACGAAAGAAGCATTGTTGGTAACTTCTTCCTGCTTAACGCCCAGCTGTTCGCCGATAATTTTCTTAACGCGTTCTTCGATAGTGCTCATACTCTTAAATTTCCTATCAAAACTCGCTTTCGCGATGGTTTTCGTAGTGTATAAAATGTTGAAAAATTTGCAACTAAATCCCGGCAGGTCTTACCACGATTTTACGTTATTTTGAGGCCTTACCCCCCAATAACGCAAATCATTTTGCACTAATTATTACTCATAACCACGCAGACTGCGCGCAACATGAGCATTTTGTGCAAATCGCGGTCAGACCATGTACATCCCGCCGTTCACATGCAAAGTTTCACCCGTGATGTAAGCTGCTTCGTCGGATGCCAGGAATGCAACCGCGTTGGCGATTTCCTGTGCGCCGCCGAGGCGACCCGCAGGAACCTGCGCCAGGATACCCGCACGCTGGTCATCGCTCAGCGCACGTGTCATGTCCGTTTCAATAAAGCCCGGAGCAACAACGTTTACAGTAATACCGCGTGACGCAACTTCGCGCGCCAGTGATTTACTGAAGCCGATCAAGCCCGCTTTCGCCGCAGCGTAGTTGGCCTGACCGCCATTTCCCATGGTACCAACCACAGAACCGATAGTGATAATACGACCATGACGCTTTTTCATCATAGCGCGCATTACCGCTTTTGACAGACGGAAAACAGATGAAAGGTTGGTTTCGATAATATCGTTCCACTCTTCATCTTTCATTCGCATTAACAGGTTATCACGAGTGATACCGGCATTATTGACCAGGATATCCACTTCACCAAATTCTGCGCGAATTTTTTCCAGAACAGATTCGATAGATGCCGGGTCGGTCACATTCAACATCAGACCTTTGCCGTTAGCACCTAAATAATCACTGATCGCCTGAGCGCCATTTTCACTGGTCGCAGTGCCAATAACTTTCGCGCCACGGGCTGCGAGCGTTTCAGCAATTGCGCGGCCAATTCCGCGGCTTGCACCGGTTACCAGTGCGATTTTTCCTTCAAAATTCATGATTTTCCTCTTTTAAAGCTCGAGCGCCGCTGCCATCGCTGAAGGTTCGTTCAGCGCCGAGGCGGTCAGGGTGTCGACAATGCGTTTCGTCAGGCCTGTTAGCACTTTGCCCGGGCCGACTTCATAGAGATGTTCTACGCCTTGCGCTGCCATGTACTCAACAGACTTCGTCCACTGAACCGGGTTATACAACTGACGTACCAGTGCGTCACGAATGGCATCACCATTGGTTTCGCATTTCACATCAACGTTATTCACAACAGGAACTGTTGGTGCGTTAAAGGTGATTTTCGCTAATTCTACTGCCAGTTTGTCGGCTGCTGGTTTCATCAGCGCACAGTGAGACGGTACGCTCACTGGTAACGGCAGCGCGCGTTTTGCGCCCGCAGCTTTACAGGCAGCGCCAGCACGCTCAACCGCTTCTTTATGACCGGCAATAACCACCTGTCCCGGAGAGTTAAAGTTTACCGGAGAAACGACCTGACCTTCTGCAGCTTCTTCACACGCTTTCGCAATAGACGCATCATCCAGACCGATGATTGCCGCCATAGCGCCAGTGCCTTCCGGTACGGCTTCTTGCATGAACTTACCGCGCATCTCAACCAGACGCACCGCATCAGCGAAATCAATCACGCCAGCGCAAACCAGCGCGGAGTATTCCCCCAGGCTGTGACCGGCCATCATTGCCGGTGCTTTACCGCCCTGCTGCTGCCATACGCGATACAGCGCAACAGATGCAGTCAACAGCGCTGGCTGGGTTTGCCAGGTTTTATTCAGTTCTTCAGCTGGCCCCTGCTGGGTCAGCGCCCACAGGTCGTAGCCCAGCGCCGCAGAAGCTTCAGCAAACGTTTCTTCGACAATTGGATAGCTCGCCGCCATATCAGCCAGCATTCCAACGGTTTGAGAACCCTGTCCAGGGAACACAAATGCAAATTGCGTCATGTTTTAATCCTTATCCTAGAAACGAACCAGCGCGGAGCCCCAGGTGAATCCACCGCCAAAGGCTTCAAGCAGAACCAACTGCCCCGGCTTAATGCGCCCGTCGCGTACAGCTTCATCCAGCGCGCACGGGACAGAGGCCGCAGAGGTATTACCGTGGCGATCCAGCGTCACCACGACATTGTCCATAGACATACCGAGTTTTTTCGCCGTTGCACTGATAATACGCAGGTTAGCCTGATGCGGAACCAGCCAGTCCAGTTGAGAACGGTCAAGATTATTTGCCGCCAGCGTCTCATCAACGATGTGCGCCAGTTCCGTTACCGCAACCTTGAAGACTTCGTTGCCCGCCATCGTCAGATGAATTGAATTCTCTGGATTCACACGGTCAGCATTAGGCAGCGTCAGCAACTCACCATAGCTACCGTCGGCATGCAGATGGGTGGAGATGATTCCCGGCTCTTCAGAGGCAGCCAGCACCGCAGCGCCCGCGCCATCGCCAAAAATAATAATAGTCCCACGATCGGTTGGATCGCAGGTGCGCGCCAGTACATCGGAACCGACGACCAGAGCATACTTCACCGCCCCAGATTTCACGTATTGATCGGCTACGCTTAATGCATAGGTGAAACCTGCGCAGGCTGCTGCAACGTCAAATGCCGGGCAACCTTTAATGCCCAGCATGCTTTGAATCTGACAAGCTGCGCTCGGGAAAGCGTGCGTAGCAGAAGTCGTTGCCACAACGATCAGGCCAATCTGGTCTTTCTCAATGCCCGCCATCTCAATTGCGCGTGTCGCCGCTTCAAAGCCCATGGTTGAAACGGTTTCGTTTGGCGCGGCAATGTGGCGTTCGCGGATACCGGTACGAGTGACAATCCACTCGTCAGAGGTGTCCACCATTTTTTCCAAATCGGCGTTTGTCCGCACTTGTTCGGGCAGATAGCTGCCAGTACCAATAATCTTCGTATACATGTACGCTCAGTCACTTTTCGGTTATATACCGTCACTTGCAAACTGCGAGTTCGCTGGCAGCGTCCTGCTACCGCAGAGTTCCGCTTTTGCCACCGTCCAGCAGCTCAAAACCAGCTGGGTATACAGATTCCAGGCGAGCGGCAATTCGCTGAGGAACTTGTCGCTGCACCGCCTGCACTGCCTGTTCAATCGCGACCGCAAAAGCTCGCTGATTGGCTGCACCATGACTTTTTATCACCGTGCCGCGCAATCCTAACAGACAGGCGCCGTTATACTGGTCGGGGTTGAGGTGACTGAATCGCCTCGTCAGGCTCTTTTGTAGCCAACGCTTTAATAACAGTAGCCACCACGACCGTTTTTTCCCTTCACCCTGAGATTTCAGCAGAGAAAGGAACATCCTGACAACACCTTCCATCGTCTTTAACGTGACATTTCCTGTAAAGCCGTCACAAACCAGCACATCTGTCTTGCCAGTTAACAACTCATTGGCTTCAAGATAGCCGATATAATTGATAGAAGGGATTGTTTTAAGCACCGCTGAGGCATCCCGAATACTGTCGAGACCCTTTACTTCTTCTTCACCAATATTGAGCAACGCCACGCGAGGATTGGGAATTTCCACCACCTCTTCAGCCAGGACTGAGCCCATAATGGCAAATTGCACCAACATTGTGCTGTCACAATCGACGTTGGCCCCTAAATCGAGAACCACCGTTTTGCCCTTTTGCTGATGCGGCAATACCGTCACCAGCGCCGGACGCTCAATCCCCTCCAGGGGCTTGAGTAATAATTTTGCCAGCCCCATCAGTGCCCCGGTATTACCGGCACTGACACAGGCTTGCGCTCGACCTTCTTTCACCAACTCCAGGGCCACGCGCATTGAACTCCCACGACTGGCGCGGATAGCTTGCGAAGGCCGGACATCACTGGCGATAACTGACTGCGCAGGAATAATCTGCAGACGCGAACGTTGTTCAAAGTCAGCTTTAGCAAGTAATGGCGTGATGGCGTCGGGATTGCCGACTAAAAGAAGAGTGAGTTGCGAATTAGAATTCAGTGCCTGCAATGCTGCAGGCACTGTCACGGAAGGGCCAAAATCCCCTCCCATGACATCTAACGCCAGGGTTAGACGTGTCAAGGTATCGTCGCCGCCCGGTTTGGTCTTTCCCCAGTTGCCTGGGGAAAATCCTCACTAAGCTTCATCACGCAGACGCGTGATTACTTAGCGATGACCTTGCGGCCGCGGTAGTAACCGTCGGCAGTGATGTGGTGACGCAGGTGTTTTTCACCAGAAGTTTTGTCTACAGACAGGCTGGTGACTGCGGTCAGCGCGTCATGGGAACGACGCATGCCACGTTTGGAACGGGTTGGTTTATTCTGTTGTACGGCCATGGACCTTACTCCTCAATTACGGTTTATCCCCGATCCAACGGGGAGCACCAATTACTTACGCTTTAAGCTGGCTAATACGGCAAATGGGTTTGGCTTTTGCGCTTCTTCAGGCAGTTCACCAAAGACCATGTCCGCTTCGGACACTTCACAGTGTTCAGAATCATGCACCGGAACTACCGGCAAGGCGAGGATGATTTCATCTTCAACCATTGCAAGCAGATCGATTTCACCGAATTCGTTAACCTCAATCGGTTCATACGCTTCCGGCAGTGCTTCAGCCTGTTCGTCTGAACGCACAGGACTAAAACAATACGTTGTGTAGACCTGATGAGTAAACGGCTTCCCGCAACGCTGACACTCGAGCGTTACCGTCACCTTCGCATCGCCGTTTAACACTGCGAGACGTTGGTTATCGATAGCGAACGACATGGAGCATTCCACATCACTGTCCACACTGACTACGGATTCGGCGACGCGCTCAACCTGATCAGGGGTATAGATACCCTGGTAATCAAGGCGTTTTTGAGCCGTACGAACCGGATCGAGAGTCAGGGGTAATTTTACCTTTTGCATAGGGCGCGCATATTAACTTTGTAACGTCATAGAGTCAAAGAAAAAGGCAGCCTGTGGTTGCCTTTTGCCAATAATTCGCACACATTGCGGGTTACTGCTTTATTTTCGTTCAGTGCTGATAACGAACATCAACCTGCAAAACGAAGCGCATAGTTTAAAATGGCTATCATCAATACGCTATATCTGATGGAAAAAAATATGCCTAAACTTATTTTAGCCTCCACCTCGCCATGGCGTCGCGCTCTTCTGGAAAAACTGCAAATCTCTTTTGAATGTGCAGCACCAGAGGTCGACGAAACCCCACGCAGCGACGAATCACCGCGACAGTTGGTGCTTCGACTGGCACAAGAAAAAGCGCAATCTCTGGCGTCACGTTATCCGGATCATTTAATTATTGGTTCAGACCAGGTATGTGTTCTTGATGGCGAAATCACCGGTAAACCGTTAACGGAAGAAAATGCCCGTCTGCAATTACGCAAAGCCAGCGGCAATATCGTCACCTTCTATACTGGACTGGCGTTGTTTAATTCGGCGAATGGGCATCTGCAAACAGAAGTGGAGCCTTTTGACGTCCATTTCCGTCACCTGAGCGAGGCGGAGATTGATAATTACGTGCGTAAAGAGCATCCCCTGCACTGCGCGGGTAGCTTTAAGAGTGAAGGATTTGGCATTACGCTGTTTGAGCGTTTAGAGGGGCGTGATCCTAACACGCTGGTTGGTTTACCGCTAATCGCGCTGTGTCAGATGTTACGTCGGGAAGGGAAAAACCCGCTGATGGGATAGTTTTTTGCGCCGGATGCGGTTACTTCGCATCCGGCAATCGGTGCTGGCGGCCTGATGCGGCGTAAACGCCTTATCAGGCCAACCGCCCATTATCAGGTTTATATGCTTGTATTAGCGCGCGTTACGCAGCTTTTGCAAACAACGCTTCAAACCTTCATCCATCGGAGCTTCGATACGCATCACCTCACCGGTCCCCGGATGAGTAAACTTCAACGCTGCAGCGTGCAGGAACAGGCGATTTAATCCCGTGCCTGCTTCAGTGAGCTGCCTGTCAAATTCACGGTCACCGTAGCGATCGTCAAAGGCAATCGGATGACCCGCATATTGTGTATGCACACGGATCTGGTGAGTACGCCCTGTTACCGGGCTACAACGCACCAGGGTGGCAAATGCATAGCGTTCTTCCACTTTAAAGCGTGTTTCCGACGGTTTGCCTTCCTGACTCACACGCACGATACGTTCGCCGCTTTGCAGAATATTTTTCAGTAACGGTGCTTGAACGCTCTTCACATGCGACTGCCACTGACCGCGCACCAGCGCCAGGTAATCTTTTTGCATCCCTTTTTCACGTAATTGCTCATGCAGAGAACGCAACGCCGAGCGTTTTTTCGCTACCAGCAAAACACCTGAGGTGTCCCGGTCAAGACGATGAACCAGTTCAAGGAACCGCGCTTCCGGGCGCAACGCCCGCAAACCTTCAATAACGCCGAAGCTTAAACCACTGCCGCCATGTACCGCCGTACCGGAAGGTTTATTCAGCACCAGGATGTGATCATCTTCATATAAGATGACGTCCGCCAGCGCCGCCACCTTTTGCAGATGTGGCGAAACCGCCTCTTCTTCCCGCTCAGCAACGCGAACCGGTGGAATACGCACCTCATCACCCGCTTCGAGTTTATATTCAGGCTTAATACGTTTTTTGTTCACCCGCACTTCGCCTTTACGCAAAATACGGTAAATCATACTTTTTGGTACGCCTTTCAATTGGGTACGCAAAAAGTTATCGATACGTTGCCCCGCTTCGTCAGCGGTGATAGCAACAATTTTTACGGATGGAGTCTCTGTTTTCATGGTTGGCGATTCTAATTAGCCAACAGGATTCGCGCCACTCATTTTTCTATGCTTATATTTACTTTTGCACCTTATTACTTCACTGCGTGATCACTTTATTGATGGTTATTAAACCAATCACCAGCAAGAAGTGAAAAAACTGTGAGTAAGCGGGTGATAAATGGTAAAAGTCATCTTGCTATAACAAGGCTTGCAGTGGAATAATGAGGCCGTTTCCGTGTCCATCCTTGTTAAAACAAGAAATTTTACGGAATAACCCATTTTGCCCGACCGATCATCCACGCAGCAATGGCGTAAGACGTATTGATCTTTCAGGCAGTTAGCGGGCTGCGGGTTGCAGTCCTTACCGGTAGATGGAAATATTTCTGGAGAGTAATACCCAGTCTGTTTCTTTGATAATTGCGCTGTTTTTCCGCATGAAAAACGGGCAACCGACACTCTGCGCCTCTTTGAGCTGACGATAACCGTGAGGTTGGCGACGCGACTAGACACGAGGCCATCGGTTCACACCCGGAAAGGCGTTACTTTGCCCGCAGCTTAGTCGTCAATGTAAGAATAATGAGTAAGTTACGATGAAAAGAATGTTAATCAACGCAACTCAGCAGGAAGAGTTGCGCGTTGCCCTTGTAGATGGGCAGCGTCTGTATGACCTGGATATCGAAAGTCCAGGGCACGAGCAGAAAAAGGCAAACATCTACAAAGGTAAAATCACCCGCATTGAACCGAGTCTGGAAGCTGCTTTTGTTGATTACGGCGCTGAACGTCACGGTTTCCTCCCACTAAAAGAAATTGCCCGCGAATATTTCCCTGCTAACTACAGTGCTCATGGTCGTCCCAACATTAAAGATGTGTTGCGTGAAGGTCAGGAAGTCATTGTTCAGATCGATAAAGAAGAGCGCGGCAACAAAGGCGCGGCATTAACCACCTTTATCAGTCTGGCGGGTAGCTATCTGGTTCTGATGCCGAACAACCCGCGCGCGGGTGGCATTTCTCGCCGTATCGAAGGCGACGACCGTACCGAATTAAAAGAAGCACTGGCAAGCCTTGAACTGCCGGAAGGCATGGGGCTTATCGTGCGCACCGCTGGCGTCGGCAAATCTGCTGAGGCGCTGCAATGGGATTTAAGCTTCCGTCTGAAACACTGGGAAGCCATCAAAAAAGCCGCTGAAAGCCGCCCGGCTCCGTTCCTGATTCATCAGGAGAGCAACGTAATCGTTCGCGCATTCCGCGATTACTTACGTCAGGACATCGGCGAAATCCTTATCGATAACCCGAAAGTGCTCGAACTGGCACGTCAGCATATCGCTGCATTAGGTCGCCCGGATTTCAGCAGCAAAATCAAACTGTACACCGGCGAGATCCCGCTGTTCAGCCACTACCAGATCGAGTCGCAGATCGAGTCCGCCTTCCAGCGTGAAGTCCGTCTGCCATCCGGTGGTTCCATTGTTATCGACAGCACCGAAGCGTTAACAGCCATCGACATCAACTCCGCACGCGCGACCCGCGGCGGCGATATCGAAGAAACTGCGTTTAACACCAACCTCGAAGCCGCCGATGAGATTGCTCGTCAGCTGCGCCTGCGTGACCTCGGCGGCCTGATTGTTATCGACTTCATTGACATGACGCCAGTACGCCACCAGCGTGCGGTAGAAAACCGTCTGCGTGAAGCGGTGCGTCAGGACCGTGCGCGTATTCAAATCAGCCATATTTCTCGCTTTGGCCTGCTGGAAATGTCCCGCCAGCGCCTGAGCCCATCACTGGGTGAATCCAGTCATCACGTTTGTCCGCGTTGTTCTGGTACTGGCACCGTGCGTGACAACGAATCGCTGTCGCTCTCTATTCTGCGTTTGATCGAAGAAGAAGCGCTGAAAGAGAACACCCAGGAAGTTCACGCCATTGTTCCTGTGCCAATCGCTTCTTACCTGCTGAATGAAAAACGTTCTGCGGTGAATGCCATTGAAACGCGTCAGGACGGTGTGCGCTGTGTAATTGTGCCAAACGATCAGATGGAAACCCCGCACTACCATGTGCTGCGCGTGCGTAAAGGGGAAGAAACTCCAACCTTAAGCTACATGCTGCCGAAGCTGCATGAAGAAGCGATGGCGCTGCCGTCTGAAGAAGAGTTCGCTGAACGTAAGCGTCCTGAACAACCTGCGCTGGCAACCTTTGCCATGCCGGATGTGCCGCCAGCTCCAACCCCAGCTGAACCTGCCGCGCCTGTTGTAGCCCCAGCACCTAAAGCTGCAACGGCAACACCAGCATCTCCTGCACAACCAGGGTTGTTGAGCCGCTTCTTCGGCGCACTGAAAGCGCTGTTCAGCGGTGGTGAAGAAACCAAACCGGCCGAGCAACCAGCACCGAAAGCAGAAGCGAAACCGGAACGTCAACAGGATCGTCGCAAGCCTCGTCAGAACAACCGCCGTGACCGTAATGAGCGCCGCGACACCCGTAGTGAACGTACTGAAGGCAGCGATAATCGCGAAGAAAACCGTCGTAATCGTCGCCAGGCACAGCAGCAGACTGCCGAGACGCGTGAGAGCCGTCAGCAGGCTGAGGTAACGGAAAAAGCGCGTACCGCCGACGAGCAGCAAGCGCCGCGTCGTGAACGTAGCCGCCGCCGTAACGATGATAAACGTCAGGCGCAACAAGAAGCGAAGGCGCTGAATGTTGAAGAGCAATCTGTTCAGGAAACCGAACAGGAAGAACGCGTACGTCCGGTTCAGCCGCGTCGTAAACAGCGTCAGCTCAATCAGAAAGTGCGTTACGAGCAAAGCGTAGCCGAAGAAGCGGTAGTCGCACCGGTGGTTGAAGAAACTGTCGCTGCCGAACCAATTGTTCAGGAAACGCCAGCTCCACGCACAGAACTGGTGAAAGTCCCGCTGCCAGTCGTAGCGCAAACTGCACCAGAACAGCAAGAAGAGAACAATGCTGATAACCGTGACAACGGTGGCATGCCGCGTCGTTCTCGCCGCTCGCCTCGTCACCTGCGCGTGAGTGGTCAGCGTCGTCGTCGCTATCGTGACGAGCGTTATCCAACCCAATCGCCAATGCCGTTGACCGTAGCGTGCGCGTCTCCGGAACTGGCCTCTGGCAAAGTCTGGATCCGCTATCCAATTGTACGTCCGCAAGATGTACAGGTTGAAGAGCAGCGCGAACAGGAAGAAGTACAAGTGCAGCCGATGGTGACTGAGGTCCCTGTCGCCGCCGCTGTCGAACCGGTTGTTAGCGCGCCAGTTGTTGAAGAAGTGGCTGAAGTCGTAGAAGCCCCCGTTCAGATTGCCGAACCGCAACCGGAAGTGGTTGAAACGACGCATCCTGAAGTGATTGCCGCCGCGGTAACTGAACAGCCGCAGGTGATTACCGAGTCTGATGTTGCCGTAGCCCAGGAAGTTGCAGAACACGCAGAACCGGTGGTTGAACCGCAGGAAGAGACGGCAGATATTGAAGAAGTTGCCGAAACTGCTGAGGTTGTGGTTGCTGAACCTGAAGTTGTTGCTCAACCTGCCGCGCCAGTCGTCGCTGAAGTCGCAGCAGAAGTTGAAACGGTAGCCGCGGTTGAACCAGAGATCACCGTTGAGCATAACCACGCTACCGCGCCAATGACGCGCGCTCCGGCACCGGAATATGTTCCGGAGGCACCGCGTCACAGTGACTGGCAGCGCCCTACTTTTGCCTTCGAAGGTAAAGGTGCCGCAGGTGGTCATACGGCAACGCATCATGCCTCTGCCGCTCCTGCGCGTCCGCAACCTGTTGAGTAATAATTAGCTCAAAGTAATCAAGCCCTGGTAACTGCCAGGGCTTTTTTATTTCATGTTTGAATCAACATATTAAAATTCATCAAATGGCATCCTTGCTAACCAACAATGCAAAATAGGCAAAAAAAATGCCCGCCCCGGCGATCCCAGAGCGGGCAGACAAAACATACCCAGTTTCATGATATGTTTTAAAGCGAGCTTATTTGTTGAGCTGGAAGAGCGACAATCCCTGCATATCGGTAAATGCTTTATACGATGCCTGCAATGCCGTTTGCTGCATGATGTAAGATGAAATAGTTGCATTCCAGTCCACATCAACCAGATCGCTCATCTGCTGCGTTTGCCCTAAAGCGCGATCGCTACCTAAGGAATCCAGCGACTCCAGTTCGTTCAGCTGCGTGCCTAATTCCGCGCGAACAGTCAGCACATTGTTCAGCGAGTTTTTCAGTCCGCGGTTGGTTTTATCTAACGCCGCAGCGGCGGTTTCTTTATCCGCTTCGCTATCCGCGACCGGCGTTTTCAGGGCTGCGATGGCGCTATCCAGCATGGCAAAAAGATTGGTTTCAGAAGCGCTACCGTCTGGTTCCGCTACCGCGTTACTGGTTATACTGTCGAAAATTTTGTCGCCCGTATGTCCTATCACCATCGAACGCGAAGCATCGACCTGTTGCTTAATACTTTCTGTTCCGCCGACATAATCACCGTTAGCCTCACTAAACGGCGCAGTCTCTGTTTTATAACCGGCAAAAATGTAGCGCCCGTTACCGTCAGTGGTGTTCGCCAGATTCAGCAACTGGTCACGAAGCCCCTGAATATCCGTAGCCAGCGAGGCCCGGTCATCGTCACTCAAGGTGCCATTGCTGGCGTAGACAATTTTTTCCTGAGCATTCTGGATAGCAGTGGTGACCTGGCTAAGTACACTCTCTTCCAGTGACACTTTTTGAGTGGCGAAAGTACGCGCCAGCGTGTACTGGCTGTTTTGCGCCTGTGCCTGGGAGAGAACAACCGCTTGTGATGCTGCAATGGGATCGTCAGAAGGGTTAACGACTCGCTTACCTGTCGACATCTGCTCGCCGTACTTCATCCATTCCGCCTGAGAATTGGTGATGCCACGCATGTTTTGCTGGTACATCATCTGGGTACTGAAACGCATCTTATCTCCCCTTAGCGAATGTTAATCAGCGCATCAAAAATCGCGTTTGCCGTCTGCAGAACCTGCGCATTCGCCAGGTAATACTGCTGAAAACGTTGCAGATTTCCGTACTCCTCATCGAGATTGACACCGGAAATCGACTGCTGCTGATTGGAAAGCTGCGTCACCACATTACCTTGCGTGGTGCTACTGGTTTTCAACGTCGCGGTTTTATTACCGATATCACTCACTAACGAGGCATAAGCGTCGTTAAAGGATTTCGCACCGCCCACCGTTTTACTGTTGCTTTGCAGATCCAGCAGGGCCTGACCGTTGCGGTTGTCGCTATCACCTGCATCTTCTTCGCTCGCCATCGCGATTTTCGCTTCGTCGGTGATTAATACATCCATGTTGACGATGGCGTCACTTACTGGTTTCAGCGTGAAGCTGTCGTTAACGGCAGGCGTTCCTGTAAACGTCAACTCCAGACCATCAAATGCCACTTTACCGTTGGCATCCGGCGTCACCGTAAAAGTGGTATTGCTGGCAAGGCGGGTGACCTGCCACTGATTATTATCGAACGAGATTTTGTAATCTGTCGCCAGTACCGCGGAGGCATCAGTTACCGTGGCACCGATCGCAACGTCACCTTTGTTTTTCGTGTTTTGCAGAACCGCGGGCTTACCGATAGCAAAGAAATCTTCACCGGCATCGCCGTTAGCATCAAATCCGGCTTTGTGTTGGCTGTTGAAAGCCTCGGCAAATGCCAGCGCCAGTTGTCCAAGCGTATTACGCGTCTGGTCCAGATCCTGAGAACGGAATGTCAGAATGCCGCCCAGCGACCCGGTATTCAGTAATTTCTCCGGGATCTCAATATTGCCTGCCGTCCCATCAACGTAAGCGACAGTCGTACGAGAAGGGTCGGCGCTGGAAGGAACTGCCGCCAGTTGCCGCGCCGTACTTCCCTGAACCAGTGAGTAACCATTGGCCATCGTGATGTTATAAGTACCGCCATCCTGAACGCTGACTTCTACGCCAACAATCTGGTTTAATTCGCTCACCAGTTGATCGCGTTGATCCAGCAGATTGTTAGGTGACGCCCCTGCCCCCACGCCTGTCAGGCGCGAGATTTGATCGTTCAGGCTGGCAATTTGTTTAGCGTAATTGTTGATCTGATCAACGCTGGCACCTATCGCGATATTGACCTGTTTGTCCTGGTCGCGCAGATATTGATCGGTGGTTTTAAACTGATTCACCAACCCTTCTGATTTCCCAATCAGCGCCTGGCGCGCTGCCGGGTCTTCCGCGTTACTCACCAGCGTTTGCAGGCTGGTGAAGAAATCCTGCATCTGTGTTGCCAGCGAAGAGGTACTGGTGGAGAGCATATTGTCGATTTTCGACATCTGCTCATAGCGGGCAGTCAGGCCGCTACTTTGCGTCTGCGCAGCACGTAACTGGTTGGTAATAAACGCATCATACTCACGCTGCACACCAGAAACGTAGACGCCATTGCCAACCCAGCCGCCAGCGCCCAACGTGCTATTGGCCTGCGCCATAATAGTGGTTTGGCGGGTATATCCGGCAACGTTATAGCTGGAGATATTATTACTTGCCGTATTTAACGCCGCCTGGGCCGCGTTCAGTCCGCTCATGGCGTTATTAATCAAGCTGGACATGGAGGTTCCTTATAAGCCTTCAATTACAGAGTATTATCGGCAGCGACCCGCCGGACTTGAGTTATTCAGAACAGATTATCAATGTTCATACTGTAGGTTTTGCTCACCTTGTCGCTTATCGATTTCATCTGCTGAATCATGTTGGTGAGTTTGCGGGCATAGTGAGGATCGGTGGCATAGCCCGCGTCCTGTAGGGCCTGCGCCCCCTGTTCCGCACTCGCGGCGGTCGTCACGGCGGCGTAGCGCGGGTTACGCGTTAACAGCCCAACGTAATCCGACAAGGCTTCCAGATACGAGCTGTAGACGCGAAACTTCGCTTTTACTTTCTTCGCTTCGCCGTTTTCATATTCAGTCGTGGTGATTTCAGTAACTGGCCCTTTCCAGTTGCCAGAGGCTTTGACACCAAACAGGTTATAGCTCGGCTCGCCGTTTTCGCGGCGGATTTGCCGTTGCCCCCAACCAGATTCCAGTGCCGCCTGAGCGAGGATCAAATGATGTGGCACACCGCTTTGCTGGCTTGCCAGTTGGGCGGGCAGCGAGAGTTGCGCGAGGAATGCTTTACTGTCACCCGGCAGCGAATCATCGTAGTTACGTGGCACGGCCTTTTGCACCAGCTGCGAAAGCGCCTGATTTTGATAACGCACCACAGTTTCGAGCGGGAATTTCATCGGTGCTGCTGGCGTGGACTCCTCTGGCAATGGTTGTTCTGGCGTCATCTGTTTAACCATCATCTCTGCAAGCCCCAGACCTTTGCCCGCCGTCATCTGTTGGGCAATTTGCTGGTCATACATACTGGTATACAGACGAGTGTGCTCGCTGCTGAACAGGCCATCTTTTGGTAAAGCGTCGCGCATGCTTTTCAACATCATCTGCACGAACATCCCTTCCACCTGACGGGCCACCGGACGGATATTTGCCGCCGGATCTTCGCCCGCTTTCGCCTTTAGTTCGTTGAGTGATTGCGCATCCCAGGCCGCACTTGCCAGTAGTTTGCTGTCGCTGATCATCAGATGATTTCCAGTTTTGCCCGCAGACATCCCGCACTTTGCATTGATTGCAGTATGGACATCAGATCCATCGGCGTAGCGCCCAGCGCATTGAGCGCGCGCACCACGTTATTGAGGCTGGCGCTGGAACGTACGCTTTGCAGCGAACCGCCGCTCTGGCGTAAATCGATCTGCGTTTGTGGAGTAACCACAGTCTGTCCACCACCAAACGGTGTATCTGGCTGGCTGACATTGGCCTGACGATTGACTGTTACTGAGAGATTTCCCTGCGCTACCGCGCAGCTGTCGAGGGTCACTTCGCGATTCATCACCACCGAACCGGTGCGCGAGTTAATCACTACTTTAGCGTCCTGCGGGGTAACATTAACCTGCATATTCTGGATATCTGCAAGGAAACGGACCTGGGAACTGTTGCCACTTGGTACGCGCACCTGAATAGTCCGCGCATCTAACGCGGTGGCGCTGCCATATCCACGCACGCGGTTGATGGTGTCAGCGATTTGCTGCGCCATGCTGAAATCTTCGTCGTTAAGTTGCAAATTAAGGGTATTCCCGACGCCAAACTGGCTGGGCAATTCACGTTCAATAACCGCACCATTGGTGATCCGTCCACCGTTCAGTTGGTTCACCTGAACACTGCTACCGCCAGCGGAGGCTCCTGCGCCGCCAACCAGAATATTGCCCTGCGCCAGCGCATACACCTGACTGTCAACGCCCTTAAGCGGCGTCATCAACAACGTACCTCCACGCAAGCTTTTGGCATTTCCCATGGAAGAAACCACCACATCGATGGTTTGCCCCTGACGTCCAAACGGAGGAAGTGACGCTGTCACCATTACCGCAGCGACGTTTTTTAGCTGCATATTGGTGCCCGTCGGAACGGTAATTCCCAGCTGTGAGAGCATGTTATTAAGCGTTTGTGTGGTAAACGGCGTCTGGGTTGTCTGGTCACCGGTGCCATCCAGCCCCACCACCAGACCATAGCCAATCAGTGAGTTTTGCCTTACCCCCTGAACACTGGTGAGATCGCGAATACGCTCAGCCTGAGCCGCCGTCGTGACCAGTAGAAGAATTAATGCAGAGAGAAATTTAATCACCACAGCCTCACTTACATTGGCGACAGGTTAAGGAAGAAACGCTGCAACCAGCCCATATTTTGCGCTTCGTTAATGTAGCCATTGCCTACGTATTCAATGCGCGCATCCGCCACCTGAGTAGACGGTACGGTATTGCTGCCGCTGATAGTGCGTGGATTAACCACGCCAGAGAAGCGAATAAATTCGGTACCCTGATTAATGGCAATCTGTTTTTCACCCACCACATGCAGGTTGCCGTTGACCAGTACCTGGTCAACCGTCACCGTCAACGTGCCGCTAAAGGTATTGCTGGCATTGGCCCCGCCCTTTCCGTTGAACGTGTTACCACCGGAGGCTTCGACATCGGCACGAGCGTTACCAAACAGCCCCTGCAAATAGCGCGGCACAGTATCAAAGCCAAAATTAGTTTTACCGTCACGGCTGGCATTCGCAGAGGAGCTTTTGCTGGCGCTGACGTTCTCCTGCAACACGATGGTCAGCGTATCGCCAATATTGCGTGGTCGACGATCTTCAAACAGCGGTTGATAGCCATAGTTAATCGGCTGAGCAGACTGGAAAATAGAACCGTTGGCGACGGGCGTCGGACCGGGAACCGGTTGTGCACTGGTCGCCCCCTGCACCAGCGGCGTGGAGGGTATCCAGGCGCAGCCGGTTAGTGAAAGCACCAACAAGCTGGAAATGGCATAAGTATGCGCAGCGTTTTTTTGCATGGCTATCATCTTCAAAAATCAGTAAACCGGTGAACCTGCCACCGGTTAAGCCTTAGAGTTGCGTCAGTTTTTGCAGCATCTGATCGGTGGTGGACACCGCTTTACTGTTGATTTCGTAAGCGCGTTGCACCTGAATCATATTGACCAGTTCTTCCGCCACGTTGACGTTAGACGTTTCAACATACCCTTGATACAGCAGTCCCGCGCCGTTCAGGCCCGGCGTGCTTTCGTTCGGTGCACCAGAGGATTGCGTTTCGGTGTAGAGGTTTTCGCCAATGCTCTCCAGCCCGGTGTCATTCATAAAGGTGGTGAGATTGAGCTGCCCAACCTGAACCGGAGCTGCCTGGCCTTGTTGGGTTACGCTGACCACGCCATCACGACCGATGGTGATACTTAACGCATTCGCCGGAATGGTGATCGCTGGCTGCACCTGAAAACCACCAGCCGTCACCAGCTGCCCGTTCTGATCCACCTGGAAAGAGCCGTCACGGGTATAGGCTGATGAACCATCTGGCAACATCACCTGGAAAAAGCCCTGCCCTTTAATCGCGACATCTTTGCTGTTGTTGGTCTGCGACAGGTTTCCCTGGCTGTGTAAGCGTTCAGTGGCGACCGGGCGTACCCCCGTGCCGATTTGTAATCCGGAGGGTAAGGTGGTTTGTTCGGAAGACTGTGCCCCCGGCTGGCGAATGGTTTGATAAAGCAGATCTTCAAACACCGCGCGCTGACGCTTAAAACCGTTAGTACTGACGTTTGCCAGGTTGTTGGCAATGACGTCCATATTGGTTTGCTGGGCGTCAAGGCCCGTTTTGGCGATCCATAATGAACTGATCATAAAATGTCCTGTAGTGGATTAGTGACAAGCAGAGCAGAAGCACGCGACAGTGTGAATTTCCCCTCACCCTAACCCTCTCCCCAAAGGGGCGAGGGAATAGTCCGCGCGCTTTTATTGCAATGTCATCAATCGTTCAATTAACTCATCGACAGCAGTTGGTTGGCACGGCCTGCGTTATCATCGACGCTGCTGATCACCTTCATCTGCATTTCAAAACGCCGCGCGCTGGCAATCATGTCGCTCATTGCCGCAACGGCATTGACGTTACTGCCTTCCAGAACCCCCGACATCACACGCAAGGTTGGATCTGCCTGCAGTATCGGCCCACGCGTGGCCTGGCTTTCTGTGCTTAAACGAAAAATGCCGTCGTCACCGCGTTGCACTTCGCTGCCCGTGGCTTTCACCAGTTTCAGACGCCCCACTGGCGCAACCGTATTTGCCGGATCGCCCGGATTGAGCGCCGAGATTGTGCCATCGGCAGCAATAGTGATTTCCGCCCCTTCCGGCACAGCAATTGGCCCAGCCTCGCCTATCACCGGATGCCCCTGAATTGTCAGTTGCCCGGTGGGATCAACCTGAATGCTGCCATTACGCGTATACCCTTCGCTGCCGTCAGCGGACTGCACGGCCAGCCAGCCATCCTGCTGCAATGCAACGTCCAGCGGGCGCGAGGTGTAATCCATCTTGCCGGGCGTCATGTCTGCACCCGGTGTTGACGCCGTTACCAGCGTGCGCGTGGGCAGTGAAAGCCCTTCCACCGGCACTGCACGCAAGGCGTTTAACTGCGCGCGAAAACCGGGCGTAGAGGCATTGGCCAGATTACTGGCGGTTACCGCCTGTTGATTCAGCGTCTGGCTGGCTGCTCCCATCGCGGTATAAATTGCGTGATCCATTGAGCTATCCCGTCAGCGATTAGCGTAAGTTAACCAGCGTGTTGAGGATCTGGTCCTGGGTTTTGATGGTCTGGGCGTTAGACTGATAGTTACGCTGGGCAACGATCATATTGACCAGTTCTTTACTGAGATCGACGTTGGACGCTTCCAACGCACCGTTGGTCAGGGTGCCAAAGTTGCCCGTCCCGGCTGTCCCCAACAGCGCCACGCCAGAAGATTGCGTCGCAGACCAGACGTTGTCGCCTTCGGATGCCAGACCTTCGTTGTTGGCAAAGTTCGCCAGTACAATCTGCCCCAGCAGTTGTGTTTGTTCGTTGGAATAGTTGCCGACAACCGTACCGTCATCATTGATTTGATAACTCACCAGATCGCCCGGTTTGTAGCCATTCTGGGTGGTTGCCACAATATTGTTAGCGCCGGTATTTTGCTGCATGGAGTTGAGGAAGCTCAGGCTAAACGTGGCGGGATCTGCGCCGTTAATTGCGCCAGTGGTAATATTCTCTGTTGGATTTGAGGTCAGAACGCCATTGGCATTAAACACCAGCTTCATTGCAGGCTCGGCTGTACCTGTTGGATCACTGCTATCCTGGGTGTAGACCTGCCAGTTATTATCCCCGGTCTTCACAAAGTAGACGCTCATGTCATGAGCATTACCCTGACTGTCGAAAACAGTCACCGAACCTTTTTTGTTATAGCTATCCGCATTGCTGGCGCTGAATGGCGTAACAGTAGGAAGCGGATCACTGGAATTCAGGTTGATCTGCATCGATGCCGTGGTGGTAGTTTTCGCTGCCATCAGGGTATTCGGGATCGAAATATTGGTCGGATTCGCCCCTTGCTGAATAGTCGGCGGCGTACCGGTTGCCGGGTAACCCGTCAGCTGTAAACCTTGCATATTCACCAGGTTACGGTTTTCATCCAGCTTAAATTGTCCGTTACGGCTGTAGAACACCGAACCGTTGCTGTCTACCAGACGGAAAAAACCGTTCTGGCTGATAGCAACGTCCAGACCTCGCCCGGTGTTGGTGGTCGTGCCATCGGTAAAGTCCTGAGTGATACCGGCAACTTTTACCCCCAGTCCCACTTTCGAACCGGCAAACATATCGGCAAAAGAGGCCGTGCCTGATTTAAAGCCGTAGGTGGCGGAGTTGGCGATATTGTTGCCAATAACATCGAGGTTGGTGGCGGCAGCGTTTAATCCGCTAACCGCTTGAGAAAAGGCCATGACTGACTCCTGAAATGTGAAGGCTTAAATTATCTGCCGTACTTCGTCGAGGGTGGTGGTGCCGTAAGTGCCGAGATCCAGCGTATTACCGCTGTTGCCGCGGATCACACCCTGCACCAGAGCAAACTGCAGCGGCTGGGCAACCAGTTGTGTACCACCGTTACTGGCGCTAATCGCTACATTGTAAGAACCGTTCGGCGCAGTGCTGCCATCAGTCAACGTACCGTCCCAGGTGAAACTGTGAACTCCAGCGGTCAGTTCACCAATATCAATGGTGCGCACAACCGCGCCATTTTTATCGGTGATGGTGGCCGTAACTTTGTCTGCCGCCTGTTGCAGCTCAACACCAAACGGCGTGGTCGTGGTCACAGCCCCTTCTTCACTGCCGGTTCCCGCAAGAACAGTTGTGCCGGGGATCATCACGCCGTGACCGATCAGGTTACTGGCCTGTAACGACTGGCTGTTATCAATCTGTCCGGAAATAGATCCGAGCGTGGTATTGAGTTTTTCAATCCCGCTGACCGTGCTGATTTGTGCCAATTGCGACGTCAGCTCGTTGTTTTCCATTGGATTGGTCGGGTCCTGGTTTTTCAGCTGCGCCACCAGCAAAGTCAGAAAACTGCTTTGTAAATCTGCGGCGTTGCTGCCCGTGAGCGAACTACTGCTGGTGGTACTGACGCCGGTATTTGTCGGATCGGTGGTGGTTACCGCAATGGACATAGCTTTCTCCTTTATTGACCGAGCGTAAGGGTTTTCAGCATCATACTTTTCACCGTGTTGAGCACTTCAACGTTGGCCTGATAGCTGCGTGACGCCGACATGGTGTTAACCATCTCCCCGACGACATCAACGTTCGGCATTTTTACGTAGCCCTTTGTATCTGCCAGCGGATTACCCGGTTCATAAACCAGTTTGTCCGGGGCCTGACTTTCTATAACATCGGCAACCTTTACGCCGCCTGTCGCAGCACCTGGTGCAGCGTTAACCTGGAATACCACCTGTTTTGCCCGATATGGCTGTCCATCAGGACCGGTCACGCTATCAGCATTTGCCAGATTACTGGCCGCCACGTTCAGGCGCTGGGACTGGGCAGTTAACGCCGACCCGGCGATATCAAAAATATTCAGCAGTGCCATCCGTTAATTTCCGCTCTGTAAAACGTTCATCATGCCTTTGATTTGCCCGCTCAACGCGCTAAGGCTCATCTGGTATTGCAGGCTGTTATCGGCAAACTGGGTGCGTTCGCGATCCATATCGACGGTATTACCGTCAAGCGAAGGCTGGTCCGGAATACGGTATTGCAGTTCTGCGGTAGGAGGCGTCAGCGCCTGCGCCGGGATGTGTTGCGTTGAGGTCATCGTCAGTGCAACCACACTGGTTGCATCCCGTCCACGTTGCATGACTTTTTTAAGTTCACTGGCAAAATCGATATCGCGCGCCTGATAACCAGGGGTATCGGCATTGGCGATGTTTGCTGCCAGCACTTCCTGACGCTGGGCGCGCAGATTGAGCGCCTCTTGTTGAAAACGTAAGGCGGCGTCGAGCTTATCGAGCATATCTCCTCCGCAGGTATCAAAATTCTGCCATCAGCTTAAATGCCTTTACGCGCGCGTTATCGGCGGAATAAACGCAAAATGGGTCGCTATTTATGCGGTTGATGGTCATTGCGGACAGGTACAATTCACGTTGTAGAAATGGCTGGGGGCGAAAATGCTGACAATAAAACGTAGCGTGGCGATCATCGCGATACTGTTCAGTCCGTTAAGTACGGCGAGCAATCTCACATCGCAATTGCACAACTTTTTTAGCGCCCAACTCGCGGGGGTAAGTGATGAGGTTCGTGTTTCTATTCGTACAGCGCCCAATCTACTACCGCCATGCGAGCAGCCATTGCTTTCGATGAGCAATAATTCCCGCCTGTGGGGCAATGTGAATGTGTTGGCACGCTGCGGTAACGACAAACGATATTTACAGGTTAATGTGCAGGCCACAGGAAATTATGTGGTTGCCGCGATGCCCATTGTGCGGGGAGGAAAGCTGGAAGCTGGCAATGTCAAACTAAAACGCGGACGGCTGGATACCCTGCCACCGCGTACGGTGCTGGATATCAATCAACTTGTTGATGCCATTAGCCTGCGCGATCTATCACCCGATCAACCTATCCAGTTAACCCAGTTTCGCCAGGCATGGCGGGTAAAAGCGGGACAACGCGTCAATGTGATCGCCAGCGGTGATGGGTTTAGCGCCAACGCAGAAGGTCAGGCGCTGAACAATGCAGCCGTCGCACAGAATGCGCGGGTGCGCATGGTATCGGGACAGGTAGTCAGCGGCGTTGTTGATGCAGATGGGAATATTCTTATAAACCTGTAAGCTGTTAAAGATTACCCGTCCCTTGCCGATAAATAAGCAACACATGATAAAAGCGCCCTCAATGAGGAATAAACCATGAGTATTGATCGCACTTCGCCTCTGAAGCCTGTAAGCACCGTTCAACCGCGCGAAACCACTGACGCGCCGGTAACGAACAGCCGGGCGGCAAAAACAACCGCCTCCACCAGCACCAGTGTGACGTTAAGCGACGCGCAAGCAAAACTGATGCAACCCGGCAGCAGTGATATCAATCTTGAACGTGTCGAAGCGTTAAAACTGGCGATTCGTAACGGTGAACTAAAAATGGACACCGGCAAAATTGCCGATGCGCTGATCAACGAAGCGCAGCAAGACTTGCAGAGTAACTGATCGTATGACACGTCTTGCAGAGATCCTCGACCAGATGTCCGCTGTGCTTAACGATCTCAAAACGGTAATGGTTCAAGAGCAGCAACATCTCTCTATGGGGCAGATCAACGGCAGCCAGTTGCAATGGATTACAGAACAAAAAAGCTCACTGCTGGCGACGCTGGATTACCTCGAACAGTTACGCAAGAAAGAACCCAATACAGCAAATAGCGTTGATATTAGTCAACGCTGGCAGGAAATTACTGTGAAAACGCAGCAACTACGCCAAATGAATCAACATAACGGCTGGTTACTGGAAGGACAGATTGAGCGCAATCAACAGGCGCTGGAAATGTTGAAACCGCATCAGGAACCGACGCTATATGGGGCGAACGGTCAGACCTCAACAACCCATCGCGGCGGTAAAAAGATTTCGATCTGAATATTATCTCCGGCCTGCACTGCAGGCCGGAATGCATTGTTACACCGTCCGGCGGGCAAATTCTTTAACTTTGAAGCCCAGTACCGCCAGTGCAGCGAAGTACGCGGCAATCCCCGCCAGCACGACCGCCATTAAACGCAGTAAGCGCCAGGGCATGGTACCCAATGACCACTCCGGCATGATATGTAACATACCTAAAAGCACGCCAGACATCACCAGTACCGCCACCACCAGACGCAACAGAAACGCCATCCAGCCGGGTTGCGGAGTAAAGATTTTCTGCTTACGCAACTGCCAGTAAAGCAGCGAAGCATTCAGACACGCCGCCAGACCAATAGAAAGTGACAGCCCGGCATGTTTCAACGGACCAATAAACGCCAGGTTCATCAATTGCGTTAAAATCAGCGTAACGATGGCAATTTTCACTGGCGTTTTAATGTCCTGGCGGGAATAAAAGCCAGGAGCCAACACTTTCACTACAATCAGGCCAATCAAACCCACCGAGTAGGCAATTAACGCCCGCTGGGTCATCAGCGCATCAAACGCGGTAAATTTACCGTACTGGAACAGCGAAACGGTTAACGGACCTGAAAGAATGCCCAACGCAACCGCACTCGGCAGCGCCAACAGGAAACAAAGACGCAACCCCCAGTCCATCAAACGGTTGTATTCATCATGATTGCCACTGGCAAAACTTTTCGACAGCGACGGCAGCAAAATGGTGCCAAGCGCCACGCCCAGCACACCGGACGGAAACTCCATTAAGCGGTCGGCGTAATACATCCAAGACACCGAACCGGAAGCAAGAAACGAGGCAAAAATGGTGTTGATGATTAAGGAGATCTGGCTCACAGAGACGCCAAGGATCGCCGGTCCCATCTGTTTCACCACGCGCATTGCTCCGGCATCGTGGAAGTTAATGCGCGGCAGGACCAGCATGCCGATCTTCTTCAGGTGCGGTAGCTGATACACCAGCTGCAGGATGCCGCCGACCGTAACAGCCCACGCCAGCGCCAGCACCGGTGGGTTAAAGTACGGTGCGGCAAACAGCGCGAAACCAATCATGCTGATGTTAAGCAGTGTTGGAGCAAACGCCGGAATCGAGAAGCGGTTCCACGTATTCAGAATCGCTCCCACCAGCGACGCCAGGGAGATCAGCAAGATATAGGGAAAGGTAATCTTTAGTAGCTGGCTGGTCAGGGCAAATTTGTCAGCTGTGTCAGCGAAGCCTGGCGCGGTCACCATGATCACCCACGGTGCGGCGAGCATGCCAGCGACCGTCACAACCGCCAGCGCGAGTGTCAGCAGGCCAGAAACATAAGAGACAAAGACCCGCGTGGCGTCTTCACCCTGCTTACTTTTATATTCCGCCAGAATCGGTACAAATGCCTGGGAAAATGCCCCTTCGGCAAAGATACGGCGTAACAAGTTAGGAAGTTTAAAAGCGACGAAAAAGGCGTCGGTTGCCATCCCTGCGCCAAAGATTCTGGCGACAATTGCGTCTCGTGCGAAGCCAAGCACACGCGAAAACATGGTCATCGAGCTGACGGCGGCCAGCGATTTTAATAAATTCATCGGTGTTCTAATCCAGACCCACGGGCAAAACGCCTGCAAGGCAGGCGCTGAAAGAGGCGAATAGTCTACCTGGATTATGGTGAATTGCTACCGCCAGATGTTACAGGGTTTATTCACTCATCGCATCGCGCCAGATCTTGTCAACGATACGTTGCGCCAGCACGGCCTGTTCGCCGGCGGTTTGCGGAACTGTCTGATTTTGCACACATTCAATGAAGTGCCGCGCACAGCCGACAAATCCACGTTGTTCAAGAGTGCTCTGCCAACCAGGAATCGGTTTATGCACTACGCCCTGCCCGCGCTCCTCACGCCATTCGCGCATATCCGTAATGTCGATGAGCGCACCGTCAGTCACGGCCTGCACGGTTTCACGCTGACTTCCGGCACGGCGATGCATACAGGTGGTGATCTGCAAAGGACCGGCCGAAAAATGGTGCTCGGCAAACAGCATTTCGCCAGCGTCGTTAGTCAGTAGCGTACCGCCATCCAGAGAGGCTTTGCCGCCCGACAACCACAGCGCGGTATCCACCACATGCAGATAATCATCCAGCAACGTGAAATAAAGATCGTGTGGCCCGACACTATTGCTACGATGTTTATCCATTCTTAGCGAAGCTGCGGTAGCGAGTTGCGTTTTTAACTCACCGTAGAGTGGTGCGAAACGACGGTTAAAACCGACCATCAACGTCAGTTTTTTCCGCGCCGCCAGTTCCACCAGCCGTTCAGCATCGCGCAGATTTTCTGCCAGCGGTTTATCGACACAGACATGTACACCCGCATTGAGTAACGTACTGACCACGTCAAAGTGGCTGGCGGTGCTGGAATGCACAAAAACCGCATCGCAACTGGCGGCAAGGCTGGATAACGAATCGGCATAAGGAATGCGCCAGCTTTCACAAATTGGCAGGGCTTTCGCGCGCGTAGGCGACCAGGCTCCTTGTAACATCCAGTCAGACGCTGCCGCCAGCACCGGTAACCACGCTTTTTGCGCAATGCCGCCTAATCCCACAACGCCGATACGTAATTTTTTCACTTTAATCTCCCAGATGGGCCAGCAACGAATCAAGACGCTGTTTCAGTTCTGCCACTTCGATTTCCAGGACTTCGACGCGGGCCTGTAAATCACCATCAACCGCGTTCGACATATCCGTTACCGCCGGCTGATCCTCTACCTCACCACTGAAAAGATGCATGTAGCGGCTTTCGCGTTTACCCGGTTCGCGGGCCAGACGCACCACAAAAGGACCATCTTCGCGATTTGCCAGTTGTTCCAGCGTCGACTCCACTTCCGCCATATCGCTGAATTCATACATTCGCGCGGCGCGGCTGCGCAGTTCACCTGGCGTCTGGGCACCACGCAATAACAACGTGGTGATTAACGCCACTTCCGCTGCGCTCAGTTTCAGATCGCCAAATTCTGAATTACAAAAACGTTGCTCATATTTGGTGACCCGATTACCAAAACCGCTCACTGTGCGTAGATAATGACGTTTGACCAGATTATCCAGCTGTTCCTGCACTTCGGATTCACTCAGATTCATGACCGGTTCACGGTTCGTTTTCTGATTACAGGCCGTGACTACACCATTGACTGAGAGCGGGTATTGCTCCGGCGTGGTCACCTGCTTTTCCAGCAAGCAACCAATCACGCGAGCTTCAAGGGCAGTAAGTTGATATTTCATGAGATTCTCCTTAGCGGCCGGGCGTCCAGTCTGGGGTAGTTAATGCCGTCAGTACGTGATCGCGCCATTGTCCATCAATCAACAGATAGTCTTTCGCATAGCCTTCTTTTTCAAAACCCAGTCGCGCCAGTAAATCACCGCTGCGTTTATTGTGCGGCATATAATTAGCCATAATGCGATGAATATGTTGGGTGCGCTGCATATAACGAATGGCTGCGGTCAGGGCTTCAAACATGAGTCCTTTGCCCTGCCATTTTTGCCCAATCGAATAACCGAGATAGCAGGCATGAAAAGAGCCACGAACAACATTGGAAAAATTGGCAACGCCAATAATCTCTTTTTCGTCCGGGTCGAATAAGCCAAAGTAGAAAGCTGAACCTTGTTTATGAAATTCGTTAATCATCCCCAGCCTGGCCTGCCAGCCTGATGGATAACAGTGGCTTTCGTCGCGCACTGGCTCCCAGGGCTTGAGGAAATGGCGATTCTCTGCGTAATAATCCGCAAGACGCCAGGCATCACGATCATGCACCAGACGCACGACCAGTCGGTCTGTGGTTAAGCGCACTTTTGGCACGTTACTGCGATAGCCAAACATTCTATACCTACTCCTTCCCGTAACGTCTTTAATACGCTGTAAGTATTACTATACCTGCGCAACCAGACCCTGTGAAAAGTCCAAAATGCCATTTTCTGCATTATTCACATATTTGATAAAAACTCTCTATCAAAGCGACGTTTTGATAAAAAAATATTGTCCCCTAAGTGATGGGAAAAGTCTTAGCGGCAATGCAGAATAGAAAGTGCTCATCTTTTATTTCCCGGGAGGGGAAATGTCCCGCGTATCGCAGGCGAGGAACCTGGGTAAATATTTCCTGCTCATCGATAATATGCTGGTCGTGCTGGGGTTCTTTGTTGTCTTCCCGCTGATCTCTATCCGCTTCGTTGATCAAATGGGCTGGGCCGCCGTCATGGTCGGTATTGCTCTCGGTCTACGCCAGTTTATTCAGCAAGGTCTGGGTATTTTCGGCGGCGCAATTGCCGACCGCTTTGGTGCCAAACCGATGATTGTTACCGGTATGCTGATGCGCGCCGCCGGATTCGCCACAATGGGTATCGCCCACGAACCGTGGCTATTGTGGTTTTCATGCCTGCTCTCGGGACTCGGCGGCACGTTGTTTGATCCGCCGCGTTCGGCGCTGGTGGTGAAACTAATCCGTCCACAACAACGTGGTCGTTTTTTCTCGCTGTTGATGATGCAGGACAGTGCCGGTGCGGTCATTGGCGCATTGTTGGGGAGCTGGCTGTTGCAATACGACTTTCGCCTGGTCTGCGCCACAGGGGCCGTTTTGTTTGTGCTGTGTGCGGCGTTCAATGCGTGGTTGTTACCGGCATGGAAACTCTCCACCGTACACACGCCCGTTCGCGAAGGCATGACCCGCGTGATGCGTGACAAGCGTTTTGTCACCTATGTCCTGACGCTGGCGGGTTACTACATGCTGGCTGTACAAGTGATGCTGATGCTGCCAATTATGGTCAACGACGTGGCTGGCGCACCCTCTGCCGTTAAATGGATGTATGCCATTGAAGCGTGTCTGTCGTTAACGTTGCTCTACCCTATCGCCCGCTGGAGTGAAAAGCATTTTCGTCTGGAACACCGGTTGATGGCTGGGCTGTTGATAATGTCATTAAGCATGATGCCGGTGGGCATGGTCAGCGGCCTGCAACAACTTTTCACCCTGATTTGTCTGTTTTATATCGGGTCGATCATTGCCGAGCCTGCGCGTGAAACCTTAAGTGCTTCGCTGGCGGACGCAAGAGCTCGCGGCAGCTATATGGGGTTTAGCCGTCTGGGTCTGGCGATTGGCGGCGCTATTGGTTATATCGGTGGTGGCTGGCTGTTTGACCTGGGCAAATCGGCGCACCAGCCAGAGCTTCCGTGGATGATGCTGGGAATTATTGGCATCTTCACTTTCCTTGCGCTGGGTTGGCAGTTTAGTCAGAAACGCGCCGCGCGTCGTTTGCTTGAACGCGACGCCTGATTTGATACTCCCCCCTGACTCCTCCATACTGAAAGTGAACTGACAGCCAAATGGAGGAGTCACGTGAAGCTATACATTTACGATCACTGCCCTTACTGCCTCAAAGCCCGCATGATTTTCGGCCTGAAAAATATCCCCGTCGAATTACATGTTCTGCTCAACGACGACGCAGAAACACCCACCCGGATGGTCGGTCAAAAACAGGTTCCCATTCTGCAAAAAGATGACAGCCGCTATATGCCAGAAAGCATGGACATCGTTCACTATGTCGATAAACTCGACGGCAAACCGTTACTGACCGGCAAACGTTCCCCTGCCATTGAAGAGTGGCTGCGCAAGGTCAATGGCTACGCCAACAAACTGCTGTTGCCGCGTTTTGCCAAATCGGCATTTGATGAGTTTTCTACTCCCGCCGCACGCAAATATTTCGTCGACAAGAAAGAGGCCAGCGCGGGTAATTTTGCCGACCTGCTGGCCCACTCTGACGGTCTGATTAAGAATATCAGCGATGATTTACGTGCGCTGGATAAACTGATCGTCAAACCGAACGCCGTGAATGGCGAACTTTCAGAAGATGATATTCAGCTATTTCCGCTACTACGTAATCTGACGCTGGTAGCCGGAATCAACTGGCCAAGCCGCGTTGCTGATTACCGCGATAATATGGCGAAACAGACACAAATCAATTTGTTATCATCAATGGCGATTTAATCCTGACCCGCCGCGGCAGCCTGTATTCGCGGGTTGCCGCCGTTTTCAGTTTTTTCTGCTGGTGAGTTTATCGCTGGTGACACATGCTGCGTTGTGTCAGGATATTGACGCAGATTTCATGTCGAGGACTACCATGAACAAGTTTTTATTTGCCGCTGCATTGATCGTCAGTGGCCTGCTCGTTGGCTGTAATCAACTCACCCAATACACCATCACCGAACAAGAAATTAACCAGTCGCTTGCGAAACATAATAATTTCTCAAAAGATATCGGTTTACCCGGCGTGGCTGACGCCCATATTGTTCTGACAAACTTGACCAGCCAAATTGGTCGCGAAGAGCCGAATAAGGTTACCCTAACCGGAGACGCCAATCTGGACATGAACTCCCTGTTCGGTAGTCAGAAAGCGACCATGAAACTGAAGCTGAAAGCGCTGCCCGTGTTTGATAAAGAAAAAGGTGCGATCTTCCTGAAAGAGATGGAAGTGGTCGATGCGACGGTACAACCGGAAAAAATGCAAACGGTGATGCAAACGTTGCTTCCCTATTTGAACCAGGCATTACGCAATTACTTTAACCAGCAACCTGCTTACGTCCTGCGCGAAGATGGCAGCCAGGGCGAAGCAATGGCGAAAAAACTGGCGAAAGGCATTGAAGTGAAGCCAGGCGAAATTGTCATTCCATTTACTGATTAATCACGAGGGCGCATTCGCGCCCTTTATTTTTCGTGCAAAGGAAAACGTTTCCGCTTATCCTTTGTGTCCGGCAAAAACATCCCTTCAGCCGGAGCATAGAGATTAATGACTGCACCATCCCAGGTATTAAAGATCCGCCGCCCAGACGACTGGCACCTTCACCTCCGCGATGGCGACATGTTAAAAACTGTCGTGCCGTATACCAGCGAAATTTATGGACGGGCTATCGTAATGCCCAATCTGGCTCCGCCCGTGACCACAGTTGAGGCTGCCGTGGCGTATCGCCAACGTATTCTTGATGCCGTACCTGCCGGGCACAATTTCACCCCATTGATGACCTGTTATTTAACAGATTCGCTGGATCCTAATGAGCTGGAGCGCGGATTTAACGAAGGCGTGTTCACCGCTGCAAAACTTTATCCGGCAAACGCAACCACTAACTCCAGCCACGGCGTGACGTCAATTGACGCAATCATGCCGGTACTTGAGCGCATGGAAAAAATCGGTATGCCGCTACTGGTGCATGGTGAAGTGACACATGCAGATATCGACATTTTTGATCGTGAAGCGCGCTTTATAGAAAGCGTGATGGAACCTCTGCGCCAGCGCCTGACTGCGCTGAAAGTCGTTTTTGAGCACATCACCACCAAAGATGCTGCCGACTATGTCCGTGACGGAAATGAACGGCTGGCTGCCACCATCACTCCGCAGCATCTGATGTTTAACCGCAACCATATGCTGGTTGGTGGCGTGCGTCCGCACCTGTATTGTTTACCCATCCTCAAACGCAATATTCACCAACAGGCATTGCGTGAACTGGTCGCCAGCGGTTTTAATCGAGTATTCCTCGGTACGGATTCTGCGCCACATGCACGTCATCGCAAAGAGAGCAGTTGCGGCTGCGCGGGCTGCTTCAACGCCCCAACCGCGCTGGGCAGTTACGCTACCGTCTTTGAAGAGATGAATGCTCTGCAGCACTTTGAAGCATTCTGTTCTGTAAACGGCCCGCAGTTCTATGGCTTGCCGGTCAACGACACATTCATCGAACTGGTACGTGAAGAGCAACAGGTTGCTGAAAGCATCGCACTGACTGATGACACCCTGGTGCCATTCCTCGCCGGGGAAACGGTACGCTGGTCCGTTAAACAATAAAAATTGTAGCTTCCTGTTGTCATTAGGTTATTTTACCTGTATAAATAACCAGTATATTCAACAGGGGGCTATTATGCGAATTGAAGTCACCATAGCGAAAACTTCTCCATTGCCAGCTGGGGCTATTGACGCCCTGGCTGGCGAACTTTCCCGCCGTATTCAGTATGCGTTTCCTGATAATGAAGGCCACGTATCGGTACGTTATGCCGCAGCGAATAATTTATCGGTTATTGGCGCAACAAAAGAAGATAAACAGCGCATTAGCGAAATTCTCCAGGAAACGTGGGAAAGCGCCGATGACTGGTTTGTCAGCGAATAATATGCAGTGATTTTTGTTTTTGCCGGGTCGCCCCGGCTTTTTTATTTTACTTACAAATTTTGAGTACAAAATTTCTACACTTCCTCAAAATAATTGCACAATATGCTAAAAAAATATGAATGACATGCTGTTTTATTGTTCATATAAATCTTAAAAGCAGAAATTTATCTGTTCCCCCCTTTAAAAATTCGGTGAATACCCTTACTTATTGGTATACTGAAGTTGCTTCAGATAAAAACGCATTGAACCTCGAATAACGTTGTCTAGTAACACGAATTAGGGGGCCATGATGGAAAAAAATAATGAAGTCATTCAGACTCATCCGCTCGTAGGGTGGGACATCAGCACCGTTGATAGCTATGATGCGCTGATGTTGCGTTTGCACTACCAGACCCCAAATAAGTCCGAGCAGGAAGGGACTGAAGTTGGTCAGACGCTCTGGTTAACCACTGATGTTGCCAGACAATTTATTTCGATATTAGAAGCAGGAATCGCCAAAATTGAATCCGGTGATTTCCCGGTAAACGAGTATCGGCGTCATTAACATGACATGACCATCCACCCAAAAGGCACCTCACCGGTGCCTTTACCATTTCTGGGTTGTATATCTGCATTCAGTTAATTACTCTGCTTAAACCATGAGAGCAGAGAGAAAAAAATGAAATACGATCTCATCATTATTGGCAGCGGTTCCGTAGGCGCTGCCGCCGGGTATTATGCAACCCGCGCCGGTTTAAACGTGCTAATGACCGACGCCCATATGCCACCGCATCAACACGGCAGCCACCACGGCGATACGCGATTAATTCGCCATGCTTATGGTGAAGGCGAAAAGTATGTCCCGTTGGTCCTCCGCGCGCAAACGCTGTGGGATGAACTTTCCCGCCACAACGAAGATGATCCCATTTTTGTACGCTCTGGTGTCATTAACCTCGGCCCGGCTGACTCCGCATTTCTCGCCAACGTCGCCCACAGCGCCGAACAGTGGCAACTCAACGTTGAAAAGCTCGATGCGCAAGGGATTATGGCCCGCTGGCCAGAAATACGCGTCCCGGACAACTACATCGGCTTATTTGAGACTGATTCCGGTTTTTTGCGCAGCGAACTGGCGATTAAAACCTGGATCCAACTGGCGAAGGAAGCGGGCTGTGCGCAACTGTTCAACTGCCCGGTCACCGCAATTCGTCATGACGATGATGGCGTAACTATTGAAACCGTTGACGGTGAGTATCAGGCGAAAAAAGCGATTGTCTGCGCGGGAACATGGGTAAAAGACCTGCTCCCGGAGCTGCCTGTCCAGCCCGTACGTAAAGTATTTGCCTGGTATCAGGCCGATGGCCGCTATAGCGTGAAGAATAAATTCCCGGCGTTTACCGGTGAACTGCCCAATGGCGATCAATATTATGGTTTTCCGGCAGAAAACGACGCGTTGAAGATTGGCAAACATAACGGAGGCCAGGTTATCCATTCAGCGGATGAACGTGTTCCGTTTGCGGAAGTGGTCAGCGATGGTTCGGAAGCCTTCCCGTTCTTGCGCAATGTATTGCCGGGTATCGGTTGCTGCCTGTACGGCGCTGCCTGCACCTATGATAATTCGCCTGACGAAGATTTTATTATCGATACCCTACCCGGCCACGATAATACACTGCTCATTACCGGCCTGAGTGGGCACGGTTTTAAATTTGCGTCAGTTTTAGGGGAAATAGCTGCCGATTTTGCGCAAGACAAAAAAAGCGATTTTGATTTGACGCCATTCAGGCTTTCCCGCTTCCAATAATCATCATTACGGCCTCCAGAATGAGGCCGTTTTTACAGGAGTATTTAATGCGTCGGCTGTTGCACTATCTCATCAATAATATTCGCGAGCATCTGATGCTTTATCTTTTTCTCTGGGGATTGTTGGCAATTATGGATCTGATCTATGTGTTTTATTTTTAGTTTTCCGCACTGACATAAACTGACAAATATTTAATCTCCCTTTCATTTGGCGTGAAAAATTGAATGAGATTATTCCTGCTTCTACAGCACTCACCAGACATCTCTGATGCTGAACCCACTAAACTTATGAAGATTCTTTCATTATTAATTCAAAATTATTGAAATAAAAATAAATATCATTCAATTTGTTATTTTAGTGTTGCAATTCATTCTCCGACACGCCATTTTCTTTCTCTCGCAAATTCGTATTGGATGCACTTATGTCATTCACAAATACCCCTGAACGCTATGGTGTTATATCTGCGGCCTTCCATTGGCTAAGCGCAATTATTGTCTACGGCATGTTTGCTTTAGGTCTGTGGATGGTCACGCTCAGTTATTACGATGGCTGGTATCACAAAGCACCCGAACTGCATAAAAGCATCGGTATTTTGTTAATGATGGGGCTGGTTATTCGCGTTCTGTGGCGTGTCATATCTCCACCGCCGGGTCCGCTGCCGAGTTATTCGCCCATGACTCGTCTTGCCGCAAAGGCTGGACATCTCGCATTGTACCTATTGCTGTTCGCCATCGGCATCAGCGGCTATCTGATCTCAACTGCCGATGGTAAACCGATCAGCGTTTTTGGCTGGTTTGACGTCCCCGCGACCCTTGCCGACGCTGGCGCACAGGCAGACTTTGCCGGTGCCCTGCATTTTTGGCTCGCGTGGAGCGTCGTAGTACTGTCCGTTATGCACGGATTTATGGCCCTGAAGCATCATTTCATCGATAAAGACGACACTCTGAAGCGCATGCTGGGAAAGTCGTCATCTGACTATGGAGTATAAAAAATGAAAAAAAGCCTGCTTGGTTTAACCTTCGCGTCCCTGATGTTCTCTGCCGGTTCAGCGGTTGCCGCCGATTACAAAATTGACAAAGAAGGTCAGCACGCCTTTGTTAATTTCCGCATCCAGCACCTTGGCTATAGCTGGTTATACGGCACCTTTAAAGATTTCGACGGTACTTTTACCTTTGACGAAAAAAATCCGGCTGCCGATAAAGTGAATGTGACAATTAACACCACCAGCGTCGATACTAATCACGCCGAACGCGATAAACATCTTCGCAGTGCAGATTTCCTCAATACCGCAAAATATCCACAGGCAACATTCACCTCCACCAGCGTGAAGAAAGACGGTGACGAACTGGATATTACCGGCGATCTGACGCTGAATGGCGTAACCAAACCCGTCACGCTGGAAGCGAAATTAATTGGTCAGGGCGACGACCCATGGGGTGGTAAACGTGCAGGCTTCGAGGCCGAAGGCAAAATTAAGCTCAAGGACTTCAATATCAAGACAGATTTAGGTCCAGCTTCTCAGGAAGTGGATCTGATTATTTCAGTGGAAGGCGTACAGCAGAAGTAAGCGTGAAATGTTGCCGGATGGCACGCATCCGGCAATGATATTTATTCTGTTGGATCAGGAATGCCCAGTGTTGTATTCAGACGTCCACGAGACTTATTAAAGATCTTATTGCCATTTTCACGTCCTGCCCGACGGCGTCGCTGTTCTTCTGGCGGTAACGCGCTTTCTTCGCAGCAAATCTCACTACAACAACCTTTGTATTTTTCCGCGCATACTGGACACTGAATAAACAGCAGGTGGCAGCCATCATTTTTACAGTTGGTATGGCTGTCGCACGGCGCGCCGCACTGGTGGCAATGCGCGATAATCTCATCCGATATACGTTCGCCCATCCGCTCGTCAAAAACAAAATTTTTGCCAATAAAACGCACCGGCAAGCCCTGCTCGCGCGCCTTACGGGCGTATTCAATAATTCCGCCCTCGATATGCCAGACTTTGTTGAATCCGTTATGTTTCATCCAGGCACTGGCCTTTTCACAACGAATGCCGCCGGTGCAGTACATGACGATTTTTTTATCTTTATGTGCCTGCATCATCTCGACTGCTTTTGGCAGCTGCTCACGGAAGGTATCTGCCGGAATTTCGAGCGCGTTTTCAAAGTGCCCCACTTCATACTCATAGTGGTTACGCATGTCGATAAATAGTGCATCGGGATCGTCAAGCATGGCGTTCACTTCCGCCGCTTGCAGATACTCACCAACATTGCTGGCATCAAAGTGAGGATCGTCAATACCGTCGGCAACAATGCGATCGCGTACCTTCATGCGCAGTACCCAGAAGGATTTCCCGTCATCATCCAACGCGATATTCAGGCGTAAACCCTCTAAAGCCGGGTCGAAGGCATAGAGCTGCGCGCGAAATGTTTCAACATTGCTCGCAGGTACGCTGATTTGCGCGTTAATGCCCTCATGCGCCAGATACACTCGCCCAAAAACATTCAGCGCGGTAAACAGCTGATATAAAGCGTCACGGGTCGCCTTAGGATCGGCGATGTGGAAATACTTGTAAAACGAAATGGTGGTTCGCGGTTCGCTCTCAGCCAACATTTTGGCTTTTAGCGCGTCGTTGGAAATGCGGTTGTGTAACACTGGCATGGTGTACGGTTCCTGCGAGATGGGAAAGTAAAAATCCGCGGCATGATATAGCAATTATCGATAATTAACATCCACACATTTTACGCTACATTTGCGCATTAAAAATTATTTGTTATTTACAAGCGCGGCAATTTCGCCCAGTCTTCAGCCACAAATTTTGGTTGCGGGCGAAAAAATGCGACAATACATACAATTGCCCGAATAGGTTGAAAAACAGGATTGATATGACGAATCTACCCAAGTTCTCCACCGCACTGCTTCATCCGCGTTATTGGTTAACCTGGTTGGGTATTGGCGTACTTTGGTTAGTCGTGCAATTGCCCTACCCGGTTATCTACCGCCTCGGTTGTGGATTAGGAAAACTGGCGTTACGTTTTATGAAACGACGCGCAAAAATTGTGCATCGCAACCTGGAACTGTGCTTCCCGGAAATGAGCGAACAAGAACGCCGTAAAATGGTGGTGAAGAATTTCGAATCCGTTGGCATGGGCCTGATGGAAACCGGCATGGCGTGGTTCTGGCCGGACCGCCGAATCGCCCGCTGGACTGAAGTGATCGGCATGGAACACATTCGTGACGTGCAGGCGCAAAAACGCGGCATCCTGTTAGTTGGCATCCATTTTCTGACACTGGAACTGGGCGCGCGGCAGTTTGGTATGCAGGAACCGGGGATTGGCGTTTACCGCCCGAACGATAATCCACTGATTGACTGGCTACAAACCTGGGGCCGTTTGCGCTCAAATAAATCGATGCTCGACCGCAAAGATTTAAAAGGCATGATTAAAGCCCTGAAAAAAGGCGAAGTGGTCTGGTACGCACCGGATCATGATTACGGCCCGCGCTCAAGCGTTTTCGTCCCGTTATTTGCCGTTGAGCAGGCTGCGACCACGACCGGAACCTGGATGCTGGCACGGATGTCCGGCGCATGTCTGGTGCCCTTCGTTCCACGCCGTAAGCCAGATGGCAAAGGGTATCAATTGATTATGCTGCCGCCAGAGTGTTCTCCGCCACTGGATGATGCCGAAACTACCGCCGCGTGGATGAACAAAGTGGTCGAAAAATGCATCATGATGGCACCAGAGCAGTATATGTGGTTACACCGTCGCTTTAAAACACGCCCGGAAGGCGTTCCTTCACGCTATTAAATCTCCCCTGCCGGATGCTTCAGAATGGCATCCGGCATTACCACAGCAAATCCCCCTGATTTAGCGATAAAAGCTCTCTGGATTGCGCCCCCTGGAAGTCGGGCGCATAATTAGTGTGCTTATCTTTTCTTCTTATGTTCACCGCGCCTGGCGCACCAACAGCGGATTGCTATGTCACCCTGTGAAAATGACACCCCTATAAACTGGAAACGAAACCTGATCGTCGCCTGGCTAGGCTGTTTTCTTACCGGTGCCGCCTTCAGCCTGGTAATGCCCTTCTTACCCCTCTACGTTGAGCAGCTTGGCGTTACGGGCCACTCCGCCTTGAATATGTGGTCCGGTATTGTCTTCAGCATTACATTTTTATTTTCGGCCATCGCCTCACCGTTTTGGGGTGGACTCGCCGACCGTAAAGGCCGAAAACTCATGCTATTACGCTCTGCTCTCGGCATGGGCATCGTGATGGTGTTGATGGGACTGGCACAAAATATCTGGCAGTTTTTGATCCTGCGGGCGCTTCTTGGTTTACTTGGCGGATTTGTCCCCAACGCTAATGCTCTTATCGCCACACAAGTACCGCGTAATAAAAGCGGCTGGGCACTGGGTACGCTCTCCACAGGCGGCGTTAGCGGTGCGTTGCTCGGCCCAATGGCTGGCGGCCTGCTCGCCGATAGCTACGGCTTACGTCCGGTATTCTTTATTACCGCCAGTGTGCTCATACTCTGCTTTTTCGTCACCCTGTTTTGCATCAGAGAAAAATTCCAGCCGGTCAGCAAAAAAGAGATGCTGCACATGCGGGAAGTGGTGACATCACTTAAAAACCCGAAACTGGTACTCAGCCTGTTTGTCACCACGTTAATCATCCAGGTGGCGACAGGCTCAATTGCCCCCATTCTGACGCTGTATGTCCGCGAACTGGCGGGTAACGTCAGTAACGTCGCCTTTATCAGTGGCATGATCGCCTCGGTGCCAGGCGTGGCGGCTCTGCTAAGCGCACCACGACTCGGCAAACTTGGCGATCGAATCGGACCCGAAAAGATCCTGATTACAGCGCTGATCTTTTCTGTACTGCTGTTGATCCCAATGTCTTACGTTCAGACGCCATTGCAACTTGGGATTTTACGTTTTTTGCTCGGTGCCGCCGATGGTGCACTACTCCCCGCCGTACAGACACTGTTGGTTTACAACTCGAGCAACCAGATCGCCGGGCGTATCTTCAGCTATAACCAATCGTTTCGTGATATTGGCAACGTTACCGGACCATTGATGGGAGCAGCGATTTCAGCGAACTACGGTTTCAGAGCGGTATTTCTCGTCACCGCTGGCGTAGTGTTATTCAACGCAGTCTATTCATGGAACAGTCTACGTCGTCGTCGAATACCCCAGGTATCGAACTGATTTTTCGCCTTTCATACTTGCAAAAGCGGAGAATCAGCTATCCTTTTCCCTGAAACCTCATCAACTCAAAGGGAGAATCGTGATGACCATGTACGCAACGCTTGAAGAAGCCATTGACGCTGCACGCGAAGAATTTCTTGCAGACAACCCCGGCATCGACGCCGAAGATGCGAATGTGCAACAGTTCAATGCCCAAAAATACGTTTTGCAGGACGGCGACATCATGTGGCAAGTTGAGTTTTTTGCCGACGAAGGGGAAGAAGGTGAATGTTTACCTATGCTTAGCGGTGAAGCCGCGCAAAGTGTTTTTGATGGCGACTATGATGAGATAGAGATACGCCAGGAGTGGCAGGAAGAGAATACATTACATGAATGGGACGAGGGGGAATTTCAGCTTGAGCCACCGCTGGATACCGAGGAAGGACGCGCAGCAGCTGATGAGTGGGATGAACGTTAATCACTCATACGGGCCATGATGAATGTCGATCGGCAGCAGTAAAGTATCAAAAACCAGAGAGAATGGCAGATCAAGGATCGTGACATAACGCCAGGCGGAGTCACGCACATCCCATTGCACACCGGGATAATATTGGTTGCCATGCCCCTGCCCCGGTATAGTGCGACTAATAATGCTGCCACAGCCACTCAGCAAGGTCACCATGATGCTCACCACAATTAAACGCATTTGATACCTCTTTCGTAAAAAAATACCGGCATAACGCCGGTATTTTTATTGGCTCGTTGTTTTTGCCGGATGCGGCGTGAACGCCTTATCCGACCCACAAAATCTTGCAAAATCAATAAATTGCAGGAACGATGTAGGCCTGATAAGCGTAGCGCATCAGGCAACTACGTTTTTATTGCGAAGCCGCATCCGGTTTACGCAATGCCAGTGGATTGAGCTTTATCCCTTCGTAATAACTCACCCATGAAGAATATCTCTCCGGGGAATTCCAGACGCGGAAATGCAGACGGGCCATCGTCACCGGATCGCTTAGCAGCACCAGGCGACGATCGCGATTCAGCTTCTCTGGCGTCTCGTTCAGCGCCTGTTCAACGTGGCGGTCACGGGCGATTTCCAGCACCTTACTGGCGCGGTGACGCGCGGTCGCCATTGCGGTTGCCAGAGCGTTAAATGACGGGTTAAACACTGCGTGCATAAAGCCATCATCAAGGGAGCGTTGACGATTCATCTCAAGGAACCGATCGGTATCAACCAGCACCTGCGGCGGCGAATACTCTTCCGGGATCAGGAACAGTTTCCAGCGTTTGGTGCGCAGACCAACGGTGGCACGGCTGGAAATCACCGAAACAAACGGTGACAGGATCAACGAGAAGACAATCGGTGCCAGCCAGAACAGGAAACGCAGATCCAGCCACGCCATCCCAACAGCCCACACTAACCCTAACAGCAGCTGTGAGCCGTGGCGTTTGAACGCTTCACCCCAGGAAGTGGAGTCATCATCACGCTGCGGTGAATTCCACACCACTTCCCAGCCAAGGAACGCGCTGACAACGAAGACCGTATGGAACAGCATGCGTACCGGAGCCAGCAGCACGGAAAAAAGCACTTCCAGCAGCAACGATAATGTAACGCGCCAGAAGCCGCCGTATTCTTTCGTTCCTTTGCACCAGATAAGCAAAATGCTCAATAACTTCGGCAGGAACAACAGCACCATAGTCGAAGCAAAAAGTGCAATCGCCAGCTCAGGACGCCACTGCGGCCACACCGGGAACAACTGCCGTGGTTGCAGGAAGTATTGCGGTTCGGTCAACGCATGTACTACCTGCAATGCAGTAGAGAGCGCGAGGAACATAAACCACAGCGGAGCGGAGAGATAAGACATCACGCCCGTCAGGAACACCGCACGGTGAACCGGGTGCATACCCTTCACCAGGAACAGACGGAAGTTCATCAGGTTACCGTGGCACCAGCGGCGGTCACGTTTTAGCTCATCAAGCAAGTTAGGCGGTAATTCTTCATAAGAACCCGGGAGATCGTAAGCAATCCAGACCCCCCAACCTGCACGGCGCATCAACGCCGCTTCTACAAAGTCATGTGACAGGATTGAACCGGCAAAGGAACCTTCGCCCGGCAGCGGAGCCAGTGCGCAGTGCTCGATAAACGGTTTCACGCGGATAATCGCGTTATGTCCCCAATAGTGCGACTCGCCAAGTTGCCAGAAGTGCAAACCGGCTGTAAACAGTGGCCCATACACGCGGGTCGCGAACTGCTGACAGCGCGCATACAGCGTATCCATACCGGACGCTTTCGGCGACGACTGAATGATCCCGGCGTTCGGGTTGGCTTCCATCAGGCGCACCAGCCCGCATAAACAATCACCGGTCATTACCGAGTCAGCATCCAGCACCACCATGTAGCTGTACTGGCTGCCCCAGCGACGGCAGAAGTCATCGATATTACCGCTTTTACGCTTCACGCGGCGACGGCGGCGGCGATAGAAAATCTGACCTTCGCCACCGACTTCAGCGATAAGCTCCATCCAGGCTTTTTGCTCTGCGACGCAGATATCCGGGTTATAACTGTCACTAAGAATGTAGACATCAAAGTGTTTGGCATTCCCGGTGGCTTTTACTGATTCCCACGTTGCACGCAGGCCAGCAAAAACACGGTTCACGTCTTCGTTACAGATAGGCATGATCAACGCCGTGCGATGCTCCGGGTTTAATGGTTCATCGCCAACTGTTGACGCAGATATACTGTATTTATCGCGACCAATAAGCAGTTGCAGGAAGCCCATTAACGCCGTCCAGAATCCGGCGGACACCCAACAGAACAGTACCGCAAAGAGGATCAGGATACCGGTTTGCAGCATATAAGGCAGAAGCTGCATAAAGGAAACCCACAAATCCTGACCAACCATATCCATAGGATTAATCAGCGCCCAACCCTGATAAGGAAGAATGGTCTTCATATACCAGGTCGCGACGACAGTTTGCGCGAGCGTCAGGATCAACAGAATGTAACGGCGGATGGTACCGACGGTACGCCACTTTTGCTCGCTCTCCTGCTCTTCTTTGGTCAAACGAGCCAGATAGCGCGGCGTGACATCGCGTCCACGCAGGCGATCCCAGAAACGGCCTACCGGGTTGGTACGCCACGGGTCGGGAAACATCGAGGAGCGTTTTGCTTCTGGCATCGCCTTCAGCTGATCGCGCCCTTCGTCGTCTTTAATTAACTGTCCATCAGCAAGTGAATCTGGCCAGGCTTGTTCCAGACGCGCCTTTACCGAGCCTTGCGGGGAATCATCCTCCCGCGCCCAGGTGCGGTGTTCGGCATCCAGCGCCTGATGAACGGCGCGGATATCAGTCTTCGGCAATGCCGCTTTCTCGCTTGCGGCGATGGGCATTGCGTCAATGTACTCAGTTGTCTTATTCATTGGCAGGTAACTGGTAGCTCCAGGTTTCACTCAACGTCTGATCGGCATTCACCAGCGCAGCACGCATTTCAGTGGTTTTCTTGGCATCTTTCACTTTCACACGCATCACCAGACGCCAGCCTTTGGTAACCGGGTTATAGCGCACCGTGCTTTCAACTATCTCACCATTATCACCAATGCTGGTTTGCGCTGTGACCGGGGTATCCTCTGGCAGTTTTTTCATCTCTGCGCCGGTAAAATCGACCACAAAGGCGATAGTACCGTCAGGCTGGCGAATCAGGTTCGACTGCTTCACATCCCCCGTTGAACGACGCGTTTGTTGCACCCATGCGTTATCTGGCGCATGCAGTTTGTCTTCATCACGGCTGAAGGTGATGGTGTATTTAAAGTTCATCTCTTTACCCGGCTCCGGCAGCTGATCCGGCGTCCAGTAAGCGACGATGTTATCGTTGGTTTCATCGTTGGTTGGAATTTCCACCAGCTCAACGCTGCCTTTACCCCACTCCCCTTTCGGAGTCACCCATGCGCTTGGACGAAGATCGTAACGATCATCGAGATCTTCAAAGCGGGAGAAATCACGACCGCGCTGCAACAGACCGAAGCCTTGCGGGTTCTCCATCGAGAAGCTGCTGACCGCTAAATGTTTCGGGTTATTCAACGGACGCCAGATCCATTCGCCATTACCGGCATGGATAGACAGACCGTTAGAGTCGTGCAACTCCGGACGATAGTTATTTGCAGGCGACGGTTGGTTCGGCCCAAACAGGAACATACTGGTTAACGGTGCAACCCCCAGTTTGCCGACTTTATCGCGCAGATAGATTTTCGACTGCACATCCACAACCGTGTCACGCCCTGGCATAACCACGAATTTGTAAGCACCTGTCGCGCGCGGCGAGTCAAGCAATGCATAAATGGTTAAACGTTTATCAGTCGGTTTTGGACGCTCGATCCAGAACTCTTTGAAGCGTGGAAATTCTTCACCCGATGGCAAGGCGGTATCAATTGCCAGGCCGCGGGCAGAAAGGCCATAAACCTGACCTGCACCAATCACGCGGAAATAGCTGGCCCCGAGCATGCTGACGATTTCATCGTTTTTATCTTTGCTGTTGATCGGGTAAAGCACTTTAAAACCGGCAAAACCAAGGTCTTTTACCGTGTCTTTGTCATGCTGAACATCGCCGAAAGTGAAATAATCCGGGCTGTATTTGATTCGTTTGACTGCGGTGGCAGTCACTTCATTTATTTTGACCGGGGTATCGAAGTACATACCCTGATGGTAGAACTCGAGTTTGAATGGGGTCTTCAGATTGTTCCAGTACGCTTTGTCATGATTAAACTGGATCTGCTGATAGTCCGCGTATTTCATATCGCGGAAAACGGAGGGCAAGTTGCTTTTGGGCGTCTCGTAGCCTTTCCCGGCTAAAGATTGAGCTTGCTTTGCGACATCATCAATACTGAAAGCCCAGCTTGAAGATGTATACAGGGTTAACATTACTGCAGCACTCAACCAACGCATTTTCATCATTTGTAGTTTATGTTTCATAATTAGTAAGCACTTCCCCCTTTGTGTGCTTATATCGATCCGATCTATTTTAATGGATAACCAGCCATTCCGACAACAGAATCCCGGTATCGTTCAGCACGCTGGCTCATGGATTAAGCACCTGATTGCAACCGTTTTCACTTTCCGTGCTTCTCCTAAAGACAGAAGCATCGACTTCGTGTAGGGTTTGCCAGCAATTTTATTTATCAACCGTCTTACAGACGCTTCCATTCTGGTTAGTGGTAGCGATGATGCTATGCATAAAAACCTTGAAGCCTGCGCCTGGCGCGGTCAGGTCGGTGTCGCTATGGCAACAAGCCTAAAGGCATAACCCGACAGGGATAAGACGAAAAATCCGAGATTAGTTAACCATATATGAATCCAGTACCCGCGCAACGTGAATATTTCCTCGACTCCATCCGCGCCTGGCTGATGTTGTTAGGGATCCCTTTTCATATTTCTTTAATCTATTCGAGCCATACATGGCATGTGAATAGCGCCGAACCATCATTGTGGCTGACCCTTTTTAATGACTTCATCCACTCGTTCCGCATGCAGGTATTTTTCGTTATATCCGGCTACTTTTCCTACATGCTTTTTTTACGCTATCCCTTGAAAAAATGGTGGAAAGTACGTGTCGAACGTGTAGGTATCCCGATGTTAACAGCCATCCCCCTACTGACATTACCGCAATTTATTATGCTGCAATATGTCAAAGGAAAAGCGGAAAGTTGGCCTGGGCTGTCATTGTATGACAAATATAATACGTTGGCCTGGGAATTAATATCACACCTGTGGTTTTTACTGGTGTTAGTAGTCATGACGACGCTGTGCGTATGGATATTTAAGCGCATCAGAAATAATTTAGAAAATTCTGATAAAACGAATAAAAAATTCTCGATGGTAAAACTATCGGTGATTTTTTTATGCCTCGGCATCGGTTATGCGGTAATAAGAAGAACGATTTTTATTGTGTATCCGCCCATTCTGAGTAATGGCATGTTCAATTTTATTGTCATGCAAACGCTGTTTTATTTGCCGTTCTTTATCCTCGGCGCACTGGCTTTCATTTTCCCTCATCTTAAAGCCTTGTTTACCACGCCGTCTCGTGGCTGTACCCTTGCAGCAGCATTGGCGTTTGTCGCTTATTTACTCAACCAGCGCTATGGCAGTGGCGATGCCTGGATGTACGAAACCGAGTCGGTGATCACCATGGTCCTCGGTCTGTGGATGGTGAATGTGGTCTTCTCCTTTGGCCACCGTTTGCTTAACTTCCAGTCAGCGCGGGTGACTTATTTTGTTAACGCATCGCTGTTTATCTATCTGGTTCACCACCCGTTAACGCTGTTTTTCGGCGCATACATTACACCGCACATCACCTCCAACTGGCTTGGTTTTCTCTGTGGCCTGATATTTGTAGTAGGGATTGCGATAATTCTGTATGAAATTCATTTGCGCATCCCGTTACTGAAGTTTTTGTTCTCTGGTAAACCGGTTGTTAAGCGTGAGAACGATAAAGCACCAGCCCGTTAAGCCACATTTACAATAACCATTCCACGGGCAATATCGACGCCAGTCTGACCATAACCCGCTTCCAGAAACTGGTGGCGGGTTCTTTTTTGAGAATAATCTCTTTCTTTGCATGACGATCAACCCAGTTGATCCGTCCCCACCTGTCCAGACGGAGCTGCCAGGCCGCATCATACTGGCTCTGAATAAAGCGTTTATCAATTAACTGTGCCAGCGTTTCGCTCTCTATCACGAAGCCCATTTCAGTATTGAGCAATGTTGAACGCGGATCGAAATTGAAAGAGCCGATAAACACCGTTTTACCATCGATGCTAAAGGTTTTAGCATGCAGGCTGGCTCCGGAATTACCGGTTATGCCGCGATCGTGTAACGTACTACTTTGTTCACGCGTCGGCTTGAGTTCATATAATTCCACGCCATAGCGGAGCAATTTTTTGCGCCAGCGCGCGTATCCGGCATGGACGACAGCAACATCGTTAGCGGCAAGAGAATTGGTTAGGATCGCAATCTTTACCCCTTTTCTCACCATCCGTAAGAGTTGCGCCACACCTGCGCGTGTCGGTACAAAATAGGAAGAGATAATATCGATGCGTTCACTGGGTGAGCCCATGATATCGAACAGGCGCTGCGGTAACAGTGAATGCCGTTTTGCCTTGCCCTCCCCTTTCGCCGGATCATCACTTAATAAACGTGTTTTCGCCCAGATAAGCGGCAACGTTCCATCAACCAGATGATTTATAAACGGACTGGATTCCATTTTGCGTAAGTAACGATGCGTCATAGCATCGTTATGCCAGGAGGCGGGTAACTCGATGCGATCCGCCATTTCACCTTCCGGGACATCCAGCACTTGCTGTAAGGGTGAAACCGATTTGCAATACCAGTAGCGGGCGAAATCATCGGCAACGTCCTCTACCACGGGCCCTATTGCCATAACATCTAAATCCGAAAAAAGTGGCTCTTCCCCTGCCCCAAAATAGGCATCACCAATATTTCGCCCCCCTACCAGCGTCACCACGCCATCGACAGTGAAACTTTTATTGTGCATACGGCGATTGAGACGGGAAAAGTCGGTGATATAACCAAGCGGACGCAGCAAGCGAAACGAGAAAGGATTAAAAAGCCGGACTTCAATGCGGGGATGGCTGTCAAGCAAGCGTAAAATGTCGTCAAGTCCGGGCGTATTGTTGTCGTCCAGCAACAAACGGACGCGAACGCCACGCTTTGCTGCGGCTAACAGGGCGGAAAACAGTAACCGACCCGACATATCGTCCTGCCAGATGTAATACTGAACATCCAGCGTATGCTCTGCCATTTCGGCCAGACGATACCGGGCGGCAAACGCATCCAGACTTTTCTCCAGAGGGAAAAGACCACACTGACCGGGATGTTGCGAACACAGTGGCAGCACCGCGCTCGCCAGCCGGGGCAAATCATTCATCTCCTTGTTGGGTAAGGAGTCTTTCGTAGAGGTGGGCGTTTTCTTCATCATAACAGACAAAGTATACCTGTTCGGGTAAAGCGTGACGGGTAATAAATTCTGAAACGGTTTTAACTGCGATTTCAGCCGCTGCCGCACGAGGGTAACCATAAACCCCTGTACTGATTGCAGGAAAAGCCACTGACGTATAGCTGTTTGCCGCCACCAGTCGTAGGCTATTGAGATAGGCATCCTGCAAAAGCTGGTCTTCGTTTTGTTCACCACCACGCCAGACTGGCCCGACGGTGTGCACTACGGCTTTAGCGGGAAGAGCGCCTGCAAGCGTAATAACGGCATGCCCCGTAGGGCAATCGCCCTGCTGTTGCCTGACTTTTAAACAGGCATCCAGCAGGGCCGGACCCGCTGCGCGATGAATGGCCCCATCGACGCCGCCGCCTCCCATTAATGACGGATTAGCCGCATTCACAATCACATCAACGGCCAGTTTGGTAATATCACCCTGCACAACATGAATACGCGTTTTCATAACGCCTCCTTACACCTTCTTGTTTCTTAAGTGTACAGCAGGCTTTTTGGTTAAATCGCATTTTTCTGCTCAGCAACGTGCGTTGTTCAGAAACTTAGTTATATTCGATGTTCATTACAGCCAGCTTTTTCTGTTTATCAAGATACTGCACTTTTACTGAGGCTATTTGCGCGTTTTTAACATTACCGCTCATTAACGCTTTGCTGGAATAGGTTTTGCCCGGAACAGAACCATTCTGTGGGCAGTTCATTTCTACGGGTGATGACTGGGTGCTGACGTCACATGCCGGTTCCACAATTTGGCCATAAAAATGGATCACCCCCCCTTGCGCGGTGCTTCCTGCGATGGCAATAAAAGGAAAAAACAAACTGCCGAGCATAAGAGAGTTTAAAAAAGGTCTGAACATTTATTCTATTTCCTCAATGATTAGTCATCCTTGAGGGTTGTGTTATCCATACTTTCAGGTTGGCTGATTCGCAGCAGACCATTCTCTCCAGATTCATCTTATGCTCGATATTTCAACAAATTAAGATTTTTCTGAAGAGGGCGGCCATTGTTGTGATAAATGAAGTGACTGTCCATCAGAAACAGTAACAACTATTTTCACCCGATCGTCCGGGGAAATATTTAAACTCAACTTCGTCAAAGCAATGGGTTGATTAGCAGGCAATGAAAGGGTCTTTTCTTGCTTCGTCTGACTTTGCCCTGAACTGCCTTCGCGCAGGGACAATATTTGTACTCTGCACAGACAAGATTGAGTAAGAGTGACTTCAGGAATAATGGTATACACATCCCCTTGCTGGGTCGTATTAAAGGTTATCTGGCTGGAAAGTGCCGCAAGGAGTAATAACGCATTCATATTCTTCTCCCGAAAAAAAACAGGGCTTGCGCCCTGTTTCTGTAATACAAATGATGTATTAGTACTGATGAGCGGTCGCGTTGTTACCAAAGCCAACCTGAGTCACGTTGACGGAGGAGTTAGATGCAGTCTGGTCAACTGCAGCACCGTTGCCACCACCGAACTGTTTAACAGTCATTTCAGAATTTTTGCCGTTCCACTGATCAAGAGTGGCGCTGTTACCGAAGCCACGTTGGGTCAGATCGATTGAGCTGTCATCTGAGCCCTGACCTACATCTGCACCATTACCACCGCCATGCTGGGTAATAGTCAAGTCAGAGTTTCGGGCATCAGTTTGCAGAGCAAGTGCAGAGTTACCGCCACCGTACTGGTAAATGTTCAGCTCTGAATTTGGGCCGCTATTATTACCGCCACCACCGTGGTTACCGCCGCCGCCGTACTGAGGAACAACACCTGCCAGAGCGCTACCGGAGAATACGATTGCTGCAATTGCTGCTACTTTTAAAAGTTTCATGTAAAACCCCCATCGGATTGATTTAAAAGTCGAATGGAAATTAACGTTGTGTCACGCGAATAGCCATTTGCGACTGTCTCTGCACTACAATTGCCGTTTTTTGAGTACCATACTGTGTAATATTTGCTTTATTACCAGAACCTTTCTGGATAATCATCGCAGTATTACCATAAGCACCTTGCGAAATACTGGCATCGTTGGCACTGCCCGCCTGATCAATATATGCAAGGTTATAATCTCCTGTCTGGTCAATCTTTGCCCGGTTGCTACTACCTTCTTGCGCAACAACCGCCAAAAGTTTTGAGCCTCCCTGCCGTAACTGAGCACTATTATTCGTCCCAGCTTGACCAATTATGGCTGCCTGATTAAATGAAGACTTACTCAATTCATTTACCGCGAAGTTATATTCTGAATTAGCTAAATCATAACCTGCTGCGGCTGCAATCCCAGGCGCACCCAGTATTGTTAACATCATAAATAACAATTTGTTTTTCATGTTGTCACCCTGGACCTGGTCGTACATTTAAGAAATTAAATCATTTCAACTTGGTTGTTAACGCAACCTGTATTTTGTTAACGCTGCGTTACGATGGAAAGTATGTCTGCGGAAATATTTTTAATAACTCACCCGCGCGTTGTATTTTTCTTTTTTTGTTCATACCAAAGTATTAAAACCCACGTAAATACGCTGTTATCTACGCAAAAAATATTTTGTTTTCTTTTAAATCTCCGTTTTCCGCTATCAAAAATCACCAGACAGTCATTTTTCTTGCCCGTCGCTGATTGCTGCGATATGTCTTGCGCACAAGCCGTGACAAACCTCGTCTTTTTGCAGTAAAAAATTGTCCACGGAGGTGCGGAGAAAAAACAAGAACGTTTTACATGACGAAAGGACTACACCGAAATATTTTTTATATGTATTATTAGTAAGTTATCACCATTTGTATGATTTTTTAAAATTGTGCAATAAAAACCAAATGTACAACTTTTCTATCATTTCTAAACTTAATAAAACCTTAAGATTAACATTTTAATATAGCGAGTTACATTTAGTTACATGTTTAACACTTGATTTAAGATTTGTAATGGCTAGATTGAAATCAGATGTAATCCATTAGTTTTATATTTTACCCATTTAGGGCTGATTTATTACTACACACAGCAGTGCAACATCTGTCAGTACTTCTGGTGCTTCTATTTTAGAGGCAGCTGTCAGGTGTGCGATCAATAAAAAAAGCGGGGTTTCATCATGTTTAATGAAGTCCATAGTATTCATGGTCATACATTATTGTTGATCACTAAACCGTCTTTGCAAGCGACAGCTCTCTTGCAGCACCTTAAACAATCGCTGGCAATTACAGGAAAATTACATAATATTCAACGTTCTCTGGACGATATATCTTCAGGCTCTATTATTCTTCTGGATATGATGGAAGCAGATAAAAAGCTTATCCATTATTGGCAGGATACTTTGAGCAGGAAAAACAACAATATCAAAATATTGTTGCTAAATACGCCTGAAGATTACCCGTACCGCGACATTGAAAACTGGCCTCATATCAACGGCGTTTTTTATGCCATGGAGGATCAAGAACGTGTTGTCAATGGGTTGCAAGGCGTCCTGCGCGGCGAATGCTACTTTACGCAAAAGCTTGCCAGTTACCTGATTACACATTCTGGTAACTATCGTTATAACAGCACGGAATCAGCCCTCCTTACTCATCGGGAAAAAGAGATCCTGAATAAGCTGCGTATCGGCGCGTCTAATAACGAGATCGCTCGTTCGTTGTTCATCAGCGAAAATACGGTTAAAACGCATCTTTATAATCTTTTCAAGAAGATAGCCGTAAAAAACCGGACACAAGCGGTTTCCTGGGCAAACGATAACCTCAGGCGATAAAGCCATGAAACGTTATTTACGCTGGATTGTGGCGGCAGAATTTCTGTTCGCCGCAGGGAATCTTCACGCCGTTGAGGTAGAAGTCCCGGGATTGTTAACTGACCATACTGTTTCATCTATTGGCCATGATTTTTACCGAGCCTTTAGTGATAAATGGGAAAGTGACTATACGGGTAACTTAACGATTAATGAAAGGCCCAGTGCACGATGGGGAAGCTGGATCACTATAACGGTCAATCAGGACGTTATTTTCCAGACTTTTTTATTTCCGTTGAAAAGAGACTTCGAGAAAACTGTCGTCTTTGCACTGATTCAAACTGAAGAAGCACTAAATCGTCGCCAGATAAATCAGGCGTTATTAAGTACGGGCGATTTGGCGCATGATGAATTCTAAATAAAAAATTGTTCGGAGGCTGCAATGCGTGTCAAACATGCAGTAGTTCTACTCATGCTTATTTCGCCATTAAGTTGGGCTGGAACCATGACTTTCCAGTTCCGTAATCCAAACTTTGGTGGTAACCCAAATAATGGCGCTTTTTTATTAAATAGCGCTCAGGCCCAAAACTCTTATAAAGATCCGAGCTATAACGATGACTTTGGTATTGAAACACCCTCAGCGTTAGATAACTTTACTCAGGCCATCCAGTCACAAATTTTAGGTGGGCTACTGTCGAATATTAATACCGGTAAACCGGGCCGCATGGTGACCAACGATTATATTGTTGATATTGCTAACCGCGATGGTCAATTGCAGTTGAACGTGACAGATCGTAAAACCGGACAAACCTCGACCATCCAGGTTTCGGGTTTACAAAATAACTCAACCGATTTTTAAGCCCCAGCTTCATAAGGAAAATAATCATGCAGCGCTTATTTCTTTTGGTTGCCGTCATGTTACTGAGCGGATGCTTAACCGCCCCGCCTAAAGAAGCCGCCAGACCGACATTAATGCCTCGAGCTCAGAGCTACAAAGATTTGACCCATCTGCCAGCGCCGACGGGTAAGATCTTTGTTTCGGTATACAACATTCAGGACGAAACCGGGCAATTTAAACCCTACCCGGCAAGTAACTTCTCCACTGCTGTTCCGCAAAGCGCCACGGCAATGCTGGTCACGGCATTGAAAGATTCTCGCTGGTTTATACCGCTGGAGCGCCAGGGCTTACAAAACCTGCTTAACGAGCGCAAGATTATTCGTGCGGCACAAGAAAACGGCACGGTTGCCATTAATAACCGAATCCCGCTGCAATCTTTAACGGCGGCAAATATTATGGTTGAAGGTTCGATTATCGGTTATGAAAGCAACGTTAAATCGGGCGGTGTTGGGGCAAGATATTTTGGGATCGGTGCAGACACGCAATACCAGCTCGATCAGATTGCCGTGAACCTGCGCGTCGTCAATGTGAGTACCGGTGAGATCCTCTCCTCGGTGAACACCAGTAAGACGATACTTTCCTATGAAGTTCAGGCCGGGGTTTTCCGCTTTATTGACTACCAGCGCTTGCTGGAAGGGGAAGTGGGTTACACCTCAAACGAACCCGTTATGCTGTGTCTGATGTCGGCTATCGAAACAGGGGTCATTTTCCTGATTAATGATGGTATCGACCGTGGTCTGTGGGATTTGCAGAACAAAGCAGAACGGCAGAACGACATTCTGGTGAAATACCGCCATATGTCGGTTCCACCGGAATCCTGACAGATAAAAAAGCCGGAATTATCATCCGGCATTTTACTGTTTAAGCGAAAGCGTGAGTGCCCCTCACGCTTTATTTTTGATTTCCTGCTCACGGTGAGCCGTCTTTGCACTACGCGCCGCCAGCCACAGGCCGCTGTTTTTCATTGCGTAACCAAATACCAGCCCAAGCGCCAGCGAAGGTAACACCAGTTTCCAGTCACCCTGCCCGGCAAACGTCGCGCATGCGCCTATAAACGTCCCCGGAACAAATGAAAGCAGCAGCTGTTTGGCCTGAATACACATCAGAAACGCGACAATACCGGTTATGACATAACCGAGAATTTCCAGATGTGGTGCCAGTGCACTACCGTAAATAATGACCATCGCCCACACCACGCCACTAAGCAGGGTTGCAGCGGAGATCGCCAGCCCTTTCAGCCCACCTTGCGGGCAGGCAAAGTAGGCCGTACAGCCCAGGAAGCCCGCCCAGCTTAGTAAGCCCAGGGAAACAGCCACCCATCCCCAGATACCGGAGAGAATGCCTGTTGTGATTGCAATAGAGAGAAGTATGTTCATGCCGCGCATGATAGCAGAAAACGCGGCCATGAATGAGATCGAGCACACATTTTATGCAACAACAAATTATCTGTTGCAGTTATGAGTGACGATGATCACATTTACTCTTCAGAATCTTCTTCCAGCTCGTCCCACATTGCACTAATGGCATCACGGGTTAGCGGTGCCATGGTGCGCCAGAAAGGCGTGGTTGCATGGGCCTCCACTTTGCCGAGGAACGCACCACACCAGGGTAACAGATACTCACTGAACAGTGTTTCCAGTGCTTCGCTCTCATCTTCCGTTGACTGATCTTCCAGCCAGGAAGCCGCAAGCAGCAATGTGCCGATGTGATCGGCTGGCGTATCCGCCAGTGGCATCCCTCGTTCGGAAAGAAAAGCGCGCACTTCCGCTTCCGTTGCATCCTCAACCCATGCGCTACGATATGGCGGCACGGCACATTCATCGCCGATAAACAACGCATTGTAATCGGCAGAGACTTGCGCCATATCACAGCTTTTCTGTAAACGCGTCAGTAACTCATCCTGCTCCAGTGGCCAGTTCGCAGCCAGTTTCCCCTCACGAATCAGGGTAAACAGCGGCACCAGTAAAGGATCTTGCGGTTGGCGGTAATAGAGCGAACCCAGCACACGACAGAGGATAGAAAACTCGTTCATTAATATATTTCCATTACTAGTAATTAAAGGTCTGCAAATTCCGCAATCGGTGCCATACCGCGAGATTCAAGGAAGTTCAGTAAGCGGCGCGGAGAAACATTCAAAATGCGCTCTGGCGGAAAATCTACCGCGTCGAGGATTTTAAGACACTCTTCAAATTCCCCCATGGTAAACGCGGTGTGAGAATCCGAGCCTAATGCCACCCAACCTCCAGCATCACGTACCGCTGCGGCTACCGCACGACAGTTGTCTTCACTGCCCTTACGTGAGTGTAAAAATGAAGAATTATTGATTTCCAGCGCCACCTGATGTTTCGCGGCTGCTTCAGCAACGGCTTTCACATCTATTTCATATTTGGGATTTCCGGGATGGCTTATTATATGCACATTGCCGCTGGCGATAGTGGCGATCATCGCTTGTGTATTGGTCGCTTTGTCATGTGGTGCAAAAACCGGCTCATGAAAACCGGCAATAATCAGATCCAGCGAGTCAAACATTTTACCGCTGCAATCAATTTCACCATCAACATTTTTAATGTTAGCTTCGATGCCGCGCAGGATCCCTACCCCATCAACCACTCGCGGCCAGATACGCATGTTAATGAAGTGCCAGTGATGCGGAGCATCTTCCATATCCGGGCCATGATCGGTGATCGCAAAAAGTTTAATGCCCTTTTGTTTGGCCTGGGCAATGTAATCACTCAATGTGCTATATGCATGTGTGCTGGCAACGGTATGCATATGAAGGTCGACGGGATACATAACTCTCTCCTGTATTCAATTCCCGCCAAGGATAGCAGGAATCCTGATGCTTTATTAGTAGCCGCGTGCGCGGTCGACTTGCCCGCAGACCCTCTCCCCTTTTTCGAGCTGGGCAATGGTGCGAGAAATGTACTCCACAGCTTCAGCGGGACGGGTAATCGCGGCGACATGTGGTGTTATCGTCACGCGTGGATGTTGCCAGAGCGGACTTTCAGGCGGTAAGGGTTCACGATTAAAAACATCCAACATTGCGCCTTTAACTTTGCCGCTATCCAGCGCCGCGAGCAGGTCATCTTCCACAACATGAACACCACGCGCCAGGTTGAGGAGATACGCGCCATCCGGTAATTTTTCGAGTAATTGTTGATTAATAATGCCGACGGTTTCAGGGGTATTCGGTAACAAATTAATCAATACCCGACATTGGCTCAGAAATGCAGACAGTTCTTCCCGTCCGGCAAAGCTTTGCACGCCAGGCCACGATTTACGGGTTCGACTCCAGCAACGCAGCGGAAAGCGCCAGGTTTGCAGACTCTGAGCAACTTTACTGCCCAGTACGCCTGCGCCCAAAATGCCGATGGTAAAATCTTCCCGATGATATTCAGGCAGCGGTTGCCAATGCGAACTATTTTGCTGGATGCGATAATCGTCAAAACGTCGAAACCAATGCAGCACCTGACTGACAGCATATTCCTGCATTTGCTCGCCCATACCGGTATCTTCCAGGCGAAAAAGTGGAACAGAAGGGTTCAGCATTTCAGGGTGTGCCTGTAGCTTGCTCAAAATAGAATCAACACCGGCCCCGAGTGCGAACACCGCTTTAAGATCGCGCCCTGCCAGCATTTCAACAGGAGGATGCCAGACTAAAGCATAATCAGCAGAGTCATTATCTCCGCTTTTCCATGCTCTGACTCTTGCCTGAGGAATAGCTTTGCGCAGTGCCTCAATCCACCATTGGGTATCGAACGTTGGGTGATAAAAGATGATATCCATACTGACTCCCGAAAAGCGTTGTGCGAAATTTATTCGCACTTATCGTTATGATCTACAAAGGCCACCAGCATAACAAATCCGTGGTCGGTGGCAAAAAAAGCAGATTTCGCTTATTAAAACCACACATTGATTGAAGTTTGAATAAACGCGCGATTTTTTCAAAAAGTTTGTTGACCTCAGGTCGTGATTTCCCTAAATTAGCGCCCGTTCCAGCAAGACAGGAACGACAATTTGGTGAGGTGTCCGAGTGGCTGAAGGAGCACGCCTGGAAAGTGTGTATACGGCAACGTATCGGGGGTTCGAATCCCCCCCTCACCGCCATATTTAAAGAAGAGCTCGTACGAAAGTACGGGCTTTTTTTTCGTATATTGCACACACCGGGGGGATGAGAAGCCCCGACCGGGGTTCGACAACTGGCGACAGCCAGTTGGACAGACCGTGAACGCAGTGAGCGGGCTGCCCGCAGGGCGAGCGAAGCGAGTCAATCCCCCCCTCACCGCCATATTTAAAGAAGAGCTCGTACGAAAGTACGGGCTTT